>Ga0222634_1000620_pt1 | contig 15104 bp, 29 predicted proteins | sample AntAcemetageno50_FD_179807 | JGI IMG/M metagenome (GOLD analysis project Ga0222634, IMG submission 179807) | Saline water microbial communities from Ace Lake, Antarctica - #50 | ecosystem: Environmental > Aquatic > Non-marine Saline and Alkaline > Saline | place: Antarctica: Ace Lake | collected...
GCCCAAATAGGTGTATATTAGCAAGTCCTAATAACCGGCCCCTACTGGACGACTATATGGCTCATAGTTCTAGGCTGAAGTCAATAGAGAAAATGAAAATAAAAAAATGGGGAAGGCTTGCGCCCTCCCCGGTTTTCGTGCTAGGCGGTTAGCCTGTTACCTGCCTCGAATTTTTCCATTGACAAGGCCGCGCATTTTTCGCCGGTTGTGCAAACGTAGTCGAAGCGATCTTGCAACCGTGCGACCTGATAGGCATGGGCGCGGGTTGTAAAACCTTTTCGGGTTGCTACGTTTAATTCACGTTTCGCAGCAGCAAGATTTTTGCCGTAGGTATCATGCGCGAATTTTGTAAACGCCGCGCGGTTGTTGCCGCGTTTGATAGCCCCGCGTTTCGCGGAATTTGCGCGGGTTGCGCTTTTATAAAATGCCTCAACCGTTCCGGTCCATTTTGTTTCACGGGTTGATTTCTTATTGTTGCAAACGGCACAAAGGGGTTGAGCGTTTGCGCGGGATGACAGAAACGCTTTTACCGTATCGGCTTGGCCCGTTATATTCGCAACCGTTTCACGGGTCATACGCGAAAACCAAGCGTGCGGGATGATATGGTCTAAATCGGTCGCAAGCGCCCCGCAATCACACTGCGCACCCGGAACCATAACCGCGACGCGGATATACCGGGCGAACGAATACCGGGCGCGTTTCTGGCCTTTTTTGCGATTGGCAACGATGGCGCGCTGGATTTTACGCTCGGCAATGGCGAGCGCTTTGCCCGTCAATTCCCCGTTCGCATAGGTGCGGGCGGCAGCAGTTGCGCTTGCGTCGATCATGCGGGAGAAGGTCATTTTGTCAAACATCTGGAAAACTCCAATAGGGGTTGCGTTGGTTACTGCTCCTATTATAGGGGTTCGGGCCTAATTGGCTACAAAATAACGCCATTTTCGGGTGTAATTATATGTCGTTGATACTACGCACAACGCAACATTGTTGCTTGACATATCAGCAGATCACGCGGTTGGTTTGTTCACGGTTTGTTCTATCATGCGGATAGGGGCTTGACATTAAAAGATGCAATGATTTCAATAGGTTAGCAGGCTACCCCTACGGGGGTACGGGCCTAAGCCATTGATATATAAGGGTTTTTCAGCCTACCTTTACATTGCCAGCATTTCGGATTCTGCTAAAATGGGAACATGAAAACAATTAGATACATTCTGGCATACCTTTCGTTCCTGTTTGGCACAAGCGCACCACGCGCACCCGAGGCAAAAACCATGCCAGTTTTCGGAAATCCGCTATGCGCGCCGGACATGCCACCCCTGCGCCCCACGCATGGCCGGATCGAAAAGTTGGCACAGATATTGCATGGCTGCAAATGCGAATCGTTCGCAATGATAATCGTTCGCAACTGGAATGAGAACCATTCGCAATGAGAATGTAAGTGCATTTTAGAAGTGCAAAAATGAAGTGCAAAAATGAAGTGTATTTTAGAAGTATCTTTTGGACGTACAAAAACGAAGTATTCTTTCAACGTACAAAAACGAGGTAAAAAAACGATGGCACATCTAATCAACAATACTCGGACAAGTTACTTCATGGAATTGGTCGAAAAACTTGGCCTATCCGCTAAAACGCCTTTGACTGAGTTGTTTAAGCAGGCAACTAAAATTGCAGAAGATAAGGAAAGCACCCCTGAAATACAAACTACTGCAACAGTACTATGCAATCAATTTCATCTTCTGATGCCCGGATTTACCAAGCCTGAGGAAATTGAGGAAGATGAGGATTTTCCTTTGAAGAATTTCGATATGCATACTGCTGTTATGAAGCTGCTGCATTAGGGTGAAAAAGGCAACCTTTTCAAAGGGTTGCTTGCCTACCCCCGGAGGGGGTATGTTGCTAAGATACTGAAATATAACGCTTTTTAGGCTCACTTTTTACTATACAGGATCAACAGGATTTGCTACTTTAAATCATCGAAACAAACCAAGGATTATTGTCATGGCCGATATTACTTACACTCTGACGAGCAAAGAAATGGAACTTGTTCGCTCCACTGTCATCATTGCCAAAATTCTCACTGACAGGGACCGGGAAAATGATCCGCGCAGCGTTATCCGTCGTCATTGGAACGAACAGTCGATTGAGGCCAGTCAGATGATAAATAAATGCGAAATGAATATGTAGACCAAAAAAGCCAGTAATAACAAGGGGTTGGCTCCCTACCCCCGGAGGGGGTGGGGGTCTAAGTTACTGAAAACAAAGGGAAAATAACCCCCCTTTCTACTATACAACTGCCTATCTTCCTGCTACTTTAAATCATCGAAACAGCCCAAGGGACTTGAACAATGGCCGATATTTCTTACACTCTCACCCAAGACGAAATGCAAGCTATCCGAAACGCTTTCAGCATTGCCAAGGTGCTGTCAGACAAGGCGCGGGCGAATGACCCTGAAGCAGCACTCTACATCGAGTGGAATGAGGAGATCGTCGTGGCCAAACACATTGTCAATAGCTGCGAAATGAATATGTAGACCAAAAAAGCCAACAATAACAAGGGGTTGGCTCCCTACCCCCGGAGGGGGTGGGGGTCTAAGTTACTGAAAACAAAGGGAAAATAACCTCCCTTTCTACTATACAACTGCCTATCTTACTGCTACTTTAAATCATCGAAACGAACCAACCGGAGTTTGAAAAATGGCGCATCTGACCTCTTTCCGTACCATCGAGAAGCTTGCCGCGTACAATGCGGAAATTCGCAAGCTGACGACCTTTGCGAAGGATCGGCGCTCTGTTGCTTCCGCGAAGTATTTCGCAGTCACGCACAATGACGAGGGCAAGGAAGTTATCACGAAGCATGATCGACTGATTGACGCGCGTCTCGCCGTTATTCCTGTGATCCAGCTTGAAAAGGCTTCCGCCTAGACCAAAAAAAGCCAACAATAACAAGGGGTTGGCTCCCTACCCCCGAAGGGGGTGTATAGCTAAGTGTTTGAAATTAAAGGTAAAATAAGGCTATATTTCTCTTTTACACCTTATTTTATCGTGCTACTTTAAATGACCGAAACAACGGCAAAGGGACTGCTATGCGTGAACTTCGGATGGAATGGAATACTGGTCGATTTTATGCCTGCGAACAGGTGTTGACGGCTATCTGGATTGAGGCCGACGCAAAAATCTGGTTTATTGACCCCTCGCGTTATATTGCCGGATCAGTGGATTTCGCCACGCCGACATGGCCGGTTGACGGTCCTATGATTTCCCGAGCGGTAACACGAGCCTATGACCACGGCCAGTATGAGTGGCAATCTGACAGAGTGGTAAAGGCAAAGCTTGCCTAAGTGCCTTTTAGAAGTTCATTTTCGAAACTCAGGAGAATAATATGAATATCATTCGAACAGTTCGTAAAGTTGTGGATTCCAACAAGATTTTCATGGTGTCCTTTTACACGAGCGGTATAGGATTTCTCAGTGACGAAGATCGGGAAACCGCATTTATCGAATGGATGAATGGCGAGGGGGATCTAGAGGGCGACGGTACTCCTGTTCTTCATCCCATGGGCTATGATCGGCACGACCATTCGAATGAGGATGGTAGTAGCGAGGAATATGACAATTATCTGGTAACTCTCCGAGACGTTTTCGAAACGGTGCCCGTCAAGTATTATGTTAATGAATACATAATGGGGCAAAGCTATGGCGGTCCAGAAGAAGGCGGTTGGTACTATTCAACCGGGCAATATAAGAAAACTCATCTTGTCACGGATGATGAAAACAAGGCTCTCAAAATGATGCGTAAGTTCAACGATAACAGAAACTATAGAATGTCGGATGGTGATTATATATGCTGTTCTGTAGAAGATCACAAGGGCTGCAATTTTCCCGCCTTCAAGCCTCGCTATTGCTAGGAGAAAGCTAACCTTTTCAAGGGGTTAGCTGCCTACCCCCGAAGGGGGTCTATTTCTAAGTTATTGGAACTAAACACTATTTTAGGCTACTTATTCATTGCTCAATAGTTAGATGTTTGGTATATTTAATCATCAGAAACGCGAACAAAGGAAATCGCATTATGGCTTACCGTGACACTCCCATTACTCGCCCCGTCGGAAATATTCGTTGGAAGAAAGTTCAAGCGGACGCAAATCGCGCCCAGTGTTTCGACGCTGCAAAAGCTTTCGCCAGCTTCTCGCACAAGTATTGTGCCAACGAAATTATGCAGTCGTGGGACAAGTTTGACTTGCAGAACCCCGACACATGGGTTATGCTTCCCCCGAATTGTCTGCACAAGTACGAACACGCAGACTAATCCCTGCGAGGGTGGATCACCGGCCAAAATAGAAGCGGTGTTTAGATGAGGGTCTAGAAAAACCCCAAGAAGCCCGGCCATATTGGTCGGGTTTTTCTTAACTATTTCAATGGGTTAGCTCCCCACCCCCGTAGGGGGTTTGGGGTTAAGTGACTGATAATGTTACGTTATTTAGGCTATTTTATAATATACAGAACTGAAGAAATTTGATACCTTCAATCATAGAAGCTACAGGAGAGAACGAATGAGCAATACATTCAAATTTGAGATCAAATCCCAGTGGGATAGCGACAATGTTCTGTTTACCGCTGAACTTGATTCGTATAACGAAAGCGCGCCGCTAAGCATACAGATTGGTGCTGCGGTCCAGCTTGCTTGTCGGGAAAATGCCGATCTGAGCGGTGCCGATCTGCGCGGTGCCTATCTGCGCCATGCCAATCTGCGCGGTGCCAATCTGGTCGGCGCCGATATGCGTGATGCCAATCTGAGCGATGCCAATCTGTTCGGCGCCGATATGCGTGATGCCGATCTGCGCGGTGCCAATCTGAGCCATGCCTATCTGCGTGGTGCCTATCTGCGCCATGCCAATCTGATTTATGCCAATCTGTACTGTGCCGATCTGAGCGGTGCCGATCTGGTTGATGTCTATCTGTATCGCACCGTAGGTATCTCGGGCCGCGTGATCGACGGCGGGGCGAAGCAAATAGTTGAATAACGGCGAAGGGATTGCTAACAAAAAAGCCAGTAATAACAAGGGGTTGGCTCCCCACCCCCGTAGGGGGTTTGGGCCTAAGTGATTGAAATATAACGGTTATTTAGGTTAGTTATTGCTTTGCGTATATTTAACAAAATGGTACTTTCTTACATCGGATCATCTAGGAGACAAAAAATGGACTTGATCGAAGATAAGGAATTTGTAGACGAGTACGAAAAATGGTTGGACGAATTTGGGTGGACGCCTGAAGCACCTTTGGGACTTGAGGAAATCGGCCACATAAACCAGATGGGTGAGATGTATGAAATCGAGAAAAAAAACTTACGGGCGGAAGCTGAATACTAAAACCCGAAATCGGTCGATAGTGCTTATGAGAAGCAAGGCATATCGAGCAATTACACAGAGGCCCAAAAAAGGAAAAGGGTCTTACAACCGTAGGAATTCGAGGTAATAAAGTGATTACAGAAATCCCGATTGCAGACGCCGAAGCTATGACTACTAAGCTATTGCACCATCTAGACAGAGTGCAATGGGCTAGAGCGCGGAAAAGCATAGTCCGTTTTCGAAAAGAGGCAGAAAAGGATGTGACTTTTCTGCGATTTACTCTGTCAAAGGGTCGCAAAGTTTCTCTTCCAGAGTTATTTGCTTATCTCCGAGAAGGTAAACAGAGCAGAAAAAATACTATTAATAAGTATCTTTTCCAGCGAGATAAGAATTATGGTTGGGAGGGCTTTCTTTCTCGACAATGGTTTTACGAATGGGAGTCTTATATCAAAATTAATGACCAGTATAGCTATGTTGCCACCATGGTTAGGCATATTGCGAAAGCTAAAGAACTTGACGCTACCACAGTCAAATTTACCGCGACGGATGCCAAGAATATGGGCTGGTAAAGAGCAGTAATAACAAGGGCTTGTCGCCCGACCCCCGAAGGGGGTCTGTTTCTAAGTATCTGGAATGTAACACTATTTTAGGTTACTTCACTATTGCCTAGAGCATATCTGTGTGCTATAATTAAAGACAATCGAGAAGAAAGATTATGGAATGGGCATTATTCCTAGACGATGAAAGATACCTGACTGATGATGAATTGGGAAAAAGAAATTGGATTTACGCAAGAACCTTTTTTGAGGCGTGCCATTTGGTGCACCGCTTGGGTTGCCCGAATTTTATTTCTTTTGACCATGATCTCAGTGACGGTCCTACTGGCTACAAATTTGCTAAGTGGTTGACTAAACAGAATATGGATCGTGCGCTAAAATGGCCTTGTAATTTTGCTTTTCGGGTGCACAGCCAAAACCCTATTGGAAAAATGAACATAGAAAGATACCTAGACGCTTTTATACATAGTGAGGTTTAGAAATATTAGTGGACATTCACTCACATTTGCTGGATAGGAATTTACAACCTAACGATTACTACGTCTATTATGACGATGAGGTTGCTTGTTTTCTTCTTTTCAATTTATCAGGGCAGGTGGTCGGGTATCACCAATACAGACCTTTCGCCTCTAAAAGTTTCAATAATAACCCAAAAGATAGTCGATACTTCACATTATGTAAAGACAAAATAGGGGTATGGGGGCTGGAAACATATTTCTATGATCCCAGCGTTATTTTCTTGACGGAAGGCATATTTGATGCTTGCCGCTTGCATAATTTTCATCTTCCTGCTATAGCTGTTTTAGCTAATAATCCTAAGCAGTTACGTCCTTGGTTGTCAACCCTTCCTAAGCAAATAATTGCTATATGTGATGGAGACAAAGCAGGAAGAATGCTTGCAAATTCTGCGGATCACGCTATAATGCTTGAAGATGGCACAGACTTAGGCGACCTTGAGAGCGTCCAAATACAACGAATTATTGAACCGTGGCTAAGGCCGCAGAAATGGAAGTAAAAACAAATACTTAGCTGTCTACCCCCGAAGGGGGTCTGTTCTTAAGTCACTGAAATATAACCCTTATTTGAGTTATTTAAGAATGGACAATATATCTCATTATGGTAAGTTAAGACTATGGATAGCAAAGCACACGATTGTACGATGGAAGATTTGATGCGCTGGCTCAGGGCTGAATTACCTACTCCTCCGAACTACGATTTTAACAGAAATTGGATGGCAGACTGTGGGCAAAGAGACACGATCGGACAAGTGGTGGATATCGCCGTTTAACTTCCTTGTGTATAAACGAGGTTGGACGGGTAAGAAAATGATGGTTGCCTTTATGTCGGAAGTACTGTATAAAGTAGCACTGTTTCTAGTAGTGTGTGTTCCAGTTATTGAGGGGGTGAAATGAGTTATCACGGCGAACAAATTAGCGATGGCGTTCTAGAAGCTATGGAATGTTTTCGGCAAATGCAGCAGACGGTACTTGACAATCCAAATATCGTTACCGCTGCACAGTATCATCATGCCCTAGCAGGCCAAATGGCTTTGTATTTTTTATCAGCGGATGCGTGGCAATATCTTGACGAAAACGAGGAAATACAATGAGTGAGATAACGAATATATTTCTAGCTGCGGCGGAAGCGCAGCACGCACAAGGGGAAGATGTAGAAGTTATTGCTAGAGAACTGGCTACTGCTTTTCGCTCTTTTGTTCAGAAAAATACCGATGATTCTCACCTTGAGGAATATGTAAAACTCAGCAACCAGTAAAAGTTAAGTAATAACAAGGGCTTGTCGCCCGACCCCCGTAGGGGGTTTGGGCCTAAGTCATTGATATATAACGCTTTTTAAGGTTATATATGCATTGAGTTATTACGTAGTTTCACTATAATACAAGCCAACGAACAGGAGAATATATGGGCGATCCATACAAAACCGAAGGACTGCGCGTTATGGGCAAATGCCCTATATGCACCATTAATCAGTGGCCGCCAGATAATAAGCCCCGCGTATGGCCGTGCGGGCTTGAGGGCTGTCCCTATGAGACTAAGAAAGAACAGGCCGCAATCGAATACAAAACAGAAATGAGTTTGACCGGCAGCGGTCTGGCTCAGATCGAATAGGATAAAAGAATGAAAAGGTTGCTCGTATCAATAAGCTATATTGCCGTATTGCTGTTAGTTGTAGTGCTTAACGCTTGGACGCTGCAAGTGCTTTGGGAGTGGTATATTATCCCTCAATTTGGTAGTGCGCCTCTAGCTTTTATTGGTGCAATTGGCTTGAGTTTGTTTGCCTCTTTTTTCACCTATAATCTTGCTGCCAATAATGCAGCAGATAGTAATAAAGGTATTGGTGAAGTAATAACTTCCTTTGTTTTCGTCCTTTTGAAGCCTTTTGTTTTCCTTTTCTTCGGTTGGCTTTATCTGGCTTTGTTCGGCTAAAATGTCTGACGAAAAAACAATTGTTCCAGATCAGGTTGTTTATGATGTGGCCCACGAACTTCTAGGTTCATGCATGAATACTGTCTACGGACTAATGGAAGAACACGGATTTTCTGATGCTAACTTGACTATGGAACAATTCGGCATTATCGACAATATTACCTTTGAATGTTCCTGTTGTGGTTGGTGGTGTGAAACAGGGGATTATGGTGAAAGCGGCGATTATGAGCAAGTTTGCTCAGATTGTGGGATAGATGAAGATGAATAAATCATAGCCCACCTTGAAAACCACAACGAAACCGGAGAGCAATTTAAGGTTTAAAAACAAGGGCTTAACGCCCGACCCCCGTAGGGGGTTTGGACCTAAGTGTCTGAAAACGCTCATCTTTTAGCTATAGTTTCTGGTTGCATACACTAAACATTCTGCTAATATACTCGAATGAAAATCTTTATGAGCCTTATAGGCATTTCAGCGACCATCATAGTTCAAGGGGCCGTTATACCGGACCTATTGGCTTTTTGGTTAGGGTACAGTGATAACCTTCCACCCCCAACTTTTGTGTTTTTGATTATGGTGGGCCTAGCGTTATTTTTAACGTACAGCCTATATATCAAAGACAAGATTCTTACCTTGTCAAACGCTTCTGGCTGTGCTATTCAAGCGGCTACATTGTTAACCATTTGGAGTGCAGTATGAAAACTTTCCTAACGGATATTGATGGCGTTGTGCTGAATTGGCTTGACAGCTTTTACGATTACCTAGAAACCTATCATGGCGTTGTAGCTACCACGCGCAAGCCCGATGATTTTTATGCAGTTGGTGCAACTGTAGGGTTGTCCGAGGATGAGATTTTTAAGCATGTGACGGTTTTCAACGATACATGCCCTGATTTCTGTGATCTCAAGCCCTATCCCCATGCTCTGAAAAATATTCAGATGCTTAAGGATCGGGGCCACAAATTTGTGGCGATCACTTCGGCGTCTGCTGCTATCAAGCGACGGATTGCACGGCGCGACAATCTCGACAGATATTTTCCCGGCGTTTTCTCCGATGTTCATTGTCTGGCTTTGCGAGAGGACAAATCGGAATATCTAGAGGCATATCCCAACAGTTTTTGGGTGGAAGATTTACTTTCCAACGCGGCAAAAGGAGTTGACGCGGGACACGCCACTTTCCTGATTTCTCATCCCTACAACCGGGGCAAGGTTCCGGCAGGATACAAAAAGCACATCACGCGGGTACGCGGGTGGGGTCATATCGCCAAAACAATCGGCGCAAAATAATCAACAATAACAAGGGCTTGTCGCCCGACCCCCGTAGGGGGTTTGGGCCTAAGTCATTGATATATAACGTTTTTTACCCTCACTTTGTCCTAGACAGATACGCTTGTTTATCGTATGTTCTCAATACGGAACAAGGGAATACTCCCAAGGTTCCAATTCTGTAAATCATAACTGGAAGGGATTTTCCAATATGCCTAAAACTGAAAAAACTCCGAATTATTCTGAGGAAATGGTCGCGACGGCCAAGAGCACTTATGAAGCCATGCGGGCCGATGGTGCGAGCAATAAGAATGCGACTACTGCCATTGGTGTCTTGCTCGGCAAGACCCCGCGCTCGATCATTTCCAAGCTGACCCGTGAGGGTGTCTATGTGAAGGATGAACCGGGTACTCCGGTTGCAGCACAGGACAACGGCCCGTCCAAGAAGGATATTCTGTCCGACTTGCGCGATGCTCTGGACGCTGGCTCCTACGATCTGAATTTCGATGTGGACGGCCTTAAGGGTGCGACCAAGCCCGCGATTGCTGCGGTTCTCGAATTGGTCAACGCGCTTGCGGGCGATCAGTCCGACGACGCAAACGAGGTCGAATTTCAGGATGAAGCCGTAGCTTAATCTCAAAAGTCAAGAAAAGCCCTGCCCTTTCGGCAGGGTTTTTTTGTTTGTTTTCAAGGGGTTAGCGGCCGACCCCCGAAGGGGGTTTGGACCTAAGTCATTGATATTGCTACGTTTTTTGGGCTACTTTTAGGTTGCAATAAAGGGTGGTCGGGCCTATATTTCGTCCGTCAGAGTTTTAACCGTTGAAAGGGATTTACATGGCTAAACGTGATTATTTTTTACTTGTCGATACGGAAACCACAATCTGCGATCATGTTGCGGATTTTGGCGCGGTGGTCGTCAATCGTAAAGGCGAGATTTTGAAGCAATGCGGTGTTCTCGTTACTGAATTTTTTGGTAAAGAGGCTCTTTTCTATATTGCCGACGAAAAGCCTAGTGCACTATGGTCTAAGCAAGGAAAGGACCGACGGTTTACACATTACGAAAGCATGATAGAAAACGGCTCACGGATGCTAGGAAGTGTCAAAGCAATTAATGGCTGGTTACAAAAGGTTTTAGAAGAATATGACCCGATTGTTACCGCGTATAATTTGCCGTTTGATCTTGACAAGTGCAACAATAGCGGGATTAATTTGGACATTTTCGCCCATAGTTTTTGCCTGTGGAAAGCGGCCTTCTGGAAATGGGGAACGACTAAGCAATATTTGCAATTTGTCCTAGACGTTCATGCGTTTAATCCGCCAACGCCACTAGGGAATATGTCATATAAGACAAGCGCTGAACCTATGGCGCGGTTTGTTCTAGGGGATGATAATTACCCCGATGAACCGCATACGGCCCTAGAGGATGTTATTGATTACGAATTGCCGATTTTGCGAAAACTTGTGAAGGATACCTCGAAGAAAAAACTGTTGACATTCCCGAACAATTATTCGTGGCAGGGTGTCCAAGTCAGGGACTTTTTTCAGCCCAAAGCCTAACCAAAAGTCAACACTTAAAAGCCCGCTTGTTAGCGGGTTTTTTTGTTTGTTTTCAAGGGGTTAGCGGCCGACCCCCGTAGGGGGTTTGGTCCTAACCTGTTGATATTGCTACGTTTATTAGCCTACTTTTATATTGCAATAGGCTAGGTTATTGGGTATCTTGCAACCATCAAGTCATATAGAAAGGATTTTGATAATGCTCTATAACCCGACGATTTACACGGCGTCCAAAATTTGGCATGCTACACGCTGGCAACAGCTTCGAGACCATGAGGGGTTCAATGTTATTGCGACATGGATTGATACACCTTGCGGCACTCCCGAAAACCCGACAGGCGCGAAGATTTTGACCGCCGACGAAAAAATGGAATTGTGGTATAACTGCGCTCGCGAATGTGGTGAGGCGGATATGACCGTAATTTACACGGAAGAAACCGACAGTCACAGGGGCGTGTTGGTCGAACTCGGCGGCGCTCTTACAATGGGCAAGCCGGTTTTCCTGATTGGTGATTGCCCTGATTTTCGCCCGCGCGGTGATAGCGACGCGGCATATACCAATCATCCGAATTTCCATCGCACCCTGTCCCATGATTGGTTCATCGGGTATAATGAGGCGGTTCAGATGTACCGCGACATTTACCGCTCAACCGAACACGAGATTAAGCCGAACCGAGACAAAGGACACGGCTATACTTTCGGTCGGCACCACGGGCGGGCAGCATAATGCCCTATATTACCTATAAAGATAGAACGGAAATTTTGTCGCACGATGATTGCCTTCAAAATAATCGTTTGGGAATTGGCAAGGCTGTAGGTAATGCCTGTCGAAATGGTGGGGATTTTCAATATATTTTGGCTGTTGCTATTCAGCAATATCTTGAAAATACAGGTGTACGATATCAAAATTGTCAAGACATTATGGGCGCGTTGACTGGTGCACAAGCTGAATTTATACGTTGCATTGTTAGCCCGTATGAAGATCAGAAAATTACCGAAAACGGTCCAGTCTATGATGTGGAAGCTCTCATGCTATCCACTTATTAGTCAAGAGAAGCCCGGTCATTTAGACCGGGTTTTTTTTGTTTGTTTTCAAGGGGTTAGCAGCCGACCCCCGTAGGGGGGTTTGGACCTAAGTCATTGATATTGTTATGTTTATTATCCTACTTTTATATGGACTTATGCTTTGGCATAACGTACATTCTCAATATGGACACGGCGAAAACAGCACCTAGTTGGGCATCCTGCCTGATCCGTTTAGTCCTAAAATTAACATCATATGGAAGGAATTATCATATGGACACTACCACTAAGGCCGCTAAGGCCCCGAACTACACTGACGCAATGGTCGAGACGGCCAAGGCCACCTATGAGGCGCTTCGCGCCGAAGGTCTGAGCAACAAGGAAGTCACAAAACAGATTGGTGCGGATTTGGGCAAGACGCCCCGTTCCGTGATTTCCAAGCTGACGCGGGAAGGCGTTTATATCAAGGACGAGCCGGGTACCCCCGTCGCCGCCCGTGATAACGGCCCGTCGAAAAAGGAACTTCTGAACGATCTTAGTTCCGCCATTTCCAATCTTGATGATGATCTGCGCTTCGACGTGTACGGCCTCAAGGGTGCCAACAAGGATGCAATCGTTTCCATGCTGGCAATCGTCAACTCGATTTCGGTCGTGGTTGAGGATGTGGTTGAGGATGAAGCCGTAGCTTAATCTCAAAAGTCAAGAGAAGCCCGGTCATTTAGACCGGGTTTTTTTGTTTGTTTTCAAGGGGTTAGCAGCCGACCCCCGTAGGGGGTTTGGACCTAAGTATCTGAAAACAAAGACTTTATTAGGCTATTTTGTTGTTGCTTAGGTTGTGGATTCTGTTATTGTCTTAAATACGGAAAGCAGATGGGGAAGAAAATGAATGAGACGCAAAAGACAATTTCAAAATGGCTGGACAAAACCGTTGGTATGCAGTCAATTGATAATCAGATTATGAAACTGCGCCGTGAAGTCGAAGAATTTTTCACAGCGTGTGAGAACCATGATCTCGACAATATGCGGGAAGAATTGGTTGATATTAATATTGTCTCACAGACAATCGCAACCCTGTTAGGTATGCGAATGGTTCAAGCCCGTAACGAAAAGATGAAAGTTAACCGCGCCAGAACTTGGCAAACAATGGAAGATGGAGAAATTCGGCATGTTTGAAATTATTTCAATTACCTCTATCGCTATTGCTATTACAATCGGATTTTTTGTCTGGTTTTTTATCAAGGTGGCTAATTGCCCTCGCTGTCAGAATACAGACCCCGCTTGTATTGTGTGCGGGCCTGAGTGAAAAAAGCCAGCTAACTCAATAGGTTAGCAGGCGACCCCCGTAGGGGGTTTGGGCCTAACCTATTGGAAAGGCCCACTTTTTACGAGACGTTCGGCAGATTTTTGTAACCGACCGGCTCCCCGTTACGCATGAGAACTTCCCCGTTGAGGGTGGCGACAATGCGTCGGCCCAGCTTGGTTGGCTTAACGTCTGCGCCCCCGAGGGTCTTATACCGGGGCTGCTTATTCGTATTGCGGCGTGATTTGCCCATGTTTTTCTCCTTCCCGATTAATATACTCTAAGACTGTGATTAGGGCAAGGTATCATTAGGCTAAAAACACTAATGATTACAATAGGTTAACTGCTCACCCCCTTCGGGGGTCGGGCGTTAAGCCCTTGTTATTAATAGTCAAGTTTCATAGTGAAAACTCCTGCGTCCAAATCACTTCAAAATGCGTGGTGATTTTGCAAACGACATTATTGTCTAAATCGACAGCATGGGCACGGTGATATTTATGACCGTGTATTTCCATATGCCAATCGAACTCTTCTTCGCAGACAAAATGGTTCACAATCTGCTCGCCATCTTCCAAAACCGCAAACAGCAGAATACAGGGCGACAAAGCGACTGACGTGACTTCATGGGGAAAGGTAACTTTCATCGTAATTCACTCCGGTTATCGCAAGTCAGGCAAACTTTTTGACCGCCTGCCATATTGCTGTTGATTTCTCCTGCCGTCTAACAGGTGGACGGGTTTCTTGCCAGAAAGGCGGATGTTTAAGTGTTCTACTATAATTTTAATATACCCTAAGACACTATATAGGGCAACAGAAAAGATCACTAATAAAGATAACAATTACAGATACTTAGCAAGGCACCCCCTTCGGGGGTTGGGCGTTAACCTGTTGAAAAGGCAAGAAAAAAGGGCCATGTTGGCCCTTTAATGCTTTTATAGTTACCATCACATTCGCTAATCCACTACGAGGCGAATATTGTTAAGAAATTTGTGGTATAGAAACAGGCACTATCACGGTTTCTTTTTTCATATAGTACCATAGACAGGTCACGCAAAGACTTTCTTCCAGATCGAATACAAATTTCAGCATTTCCCGCTTGACCTCGGCTTGGTTCTCGATATGGCTACAAAAACCATTATAGGGATTGAAGCTTCTGAGCAAAACGTCGCCTAGATAAACATCCCAAGTCCGATAATATGTTTTGCTTGTGAGGCATTCACGGTTGAATTGATGAACCTTTAGGTCGGGCTTAACCATTAGACTAATTCTTCCATATCTGTATTGACAAACTGGATAGACGTTGTTTCGCAGGGGCCATACACATATTCGCCTTCAACGAGAATGAACACTAAGAAGCCGCCATAATGCGCGCTAAGACCTTCGGTTTTAGCAAGGCTAATATTATTCCCGCTATAAGCAATTGCTGCGCCGTGGGTGTTGTCATACGTGATGACCATGTACTCAGGAATATTCATGTTGTTCGCTCCTAACGATCATTTGTGTGAATGTTTTCATACATCTAAGATACCAGAAACGGAGATTTCTGCAACCCAAAACTAGGCTAAAAACGTCAACAAATACAAACACTTAGCACCTCACCCCCTACGGGGGTTGGGCCTTAA
>Ga0222634_1000624_pt1 | contig 14986 bp, 22 predicted proteins | sample AntAcemetageno50_FD_179807 | JGI IMG/M metagenome (GOLD analysis project Ga0222634, IMG submission 179807) | Saline water microbial communities from Ace Lake, Antarctica - #50 | ecosystem: Environmental > Aquatic > Non-marine Saline and Alkaline > Saline | place: Antarctica: Ace Lake | collected...
CATGCTTCTCTTTCGCAACCGGTAAAAATGGAAAACCCAGAACAAATCCAGTCAGATATCCCGACCGGCTCGCCGAGATTCGACCCGCACCAGTTCCCCAGAGCTGTGGCCGCTGGCGAGATTGCAGCGAATGAAAACATCAAGCTGGCAAGCCGGCGCTGGCTGGCTGATCTCGAGCGGGACGACATCTTCTTCGACATGGAAGATTGGCTCGGGTACGAGGACATGCTCGCCGAGCTGGTGATCAACGACGGCCACCAGCTGAGCGGCAACCCGATCGAGCTTTTACCTTGGCAAGCTTGGGTGATGGGGGCGGCATTCTGGCGGAGGAAGGCGGACGGAGACCGGCGGTTCAAACAGATCGCCTTGGAAGTGGCACGCGGAGCAGGCAAGACAACGATGGCATCGACGCTGCTGCTGTACTTCATCAGCCAGATCGAACGAGCTGAAGGCGTGATTCTGGCGAACACGGTGCAGCAAGCTCAGGTGGCGTATCGCTCAGCCAGGTCATTCGCCGTCGACGCCTGGGGTGATTACAACGATCCCGATGTCGGTGATCAGGCAGCATGGGAGACCACCAAGCTGGAGCTTCGTTGCAGGGCATCCAAGGGCTGGATCAACACGAAAGCGGCCAAGGCATCGACGCTGGATGGCATGAAGGGAATCATCTACCTGGTTGACGAGTCAAGCGAGCAAACGACCGACTGGCTCAGCAAGATCACCAGTGGCCTTGAGAAGAACAATCACGCCTGCATGATCTCGGTGACCACACCAGGCTCGATCCTTGCAGGCCGGGACGCTCCCTACTACGTCAAGCGCCGAGCTTGGCAAATGTCCCTTGAGGAGGAGCATTGGGATCTCTCGATCTTCGCGGCCTTCTTCGGCCTCGATGAAGCTGACGACATGATCGACGGTGGGCCAGAGGTCTGGATCAAAGCCAACCCATCGTTGGGCCACACCATCCCAGTGTCTTCGTATCACCGTCAGCTGGCCGCCTATCAGGCTGAGGGAGACCTAGAGACGTGGGAGCGTATGCAGTGCTGTCGGTTTAGCACTAGGGGGATGAAATGGATCAGCGGGGATCTGTGGGCCGAAAATACCGGCGACCCGCCTGAATGGCCTGAGCCTGGCGTCCCAGTCTATGCAGGGCTTGATCTGAGCCTGAGCTTTGACATCTCTAGCTTGGCATATGGCTGGTGGGACGGCAAGAAGTTCTGTGTCCGGTGGCAACATTGGGTGATCGAACGGGCGCCCGGCGAGGGGAAGCGGGACTACCAGCGACACTTGAATGCCTGGAGGGAGTACCCACACGTTACGGTCTGTGATCACGAGATCCAGTACCCGATGATCCGGGACTTCCTTTGGGAACTGAAGAAGCGGACGAATCTGAAGCGGATCGGATTCGATGACATGGGTGGGATGAAGGTCAACATGGAAGGCTGGGGTGATCTCGATGAAGGCTACAACGCCGAGACTGATCTACCCATGTCGAAGTTCCCCCAGACCATGGTCAGGCTAGGGCCGTCTACCCATGTATTCGAGTACCTCGCAAGGTCGAAAGCTCTGAACCTTCAGCCCGATAATGTCGCCGAATATGCCTTGGCAAACGTCGTCCTAGAAGGTAATATAAACGGGCATTATCGGCCTACGAAATCACCGCATAAGACTCGCGGTGTCATAGATCCGATCATGGCTGCGGTGATTCTCAGTGGAGTGCTCATTCAAGAGGGTGCAGAGAGACCAGGCGCTTATTCAGACCTGGAGCAGATCGCCTTCTAATCCGAAGTTTCCGGGGGGAAACGAGCTTGGACCTACGACGGTTTTTCCGTTGGCCGCGAGTGACCGCAACAGGCGGCGCCGGTGCTACCTCTAGCTGGTGGCCTCGCTATCCCACAGCAAATTCAGACGACGTTGCTCAGTTCGCCGCGTTCCCGCCTCGAGCAATGAGATTGCCAGCGGTTCGCCGAGCGGTGAACGTCATCTCCGGCGACCTCGCCAGGATGCCGGTGAAGGCATACCAGTACCAGGTTGATGAATGGATCGACGTAGGCCGCGACCCCATCACGGTCGCGCTCAACGAACAAGCCTCCGAATACCACACGGCAACCGAATGGAAGCGATGGGCGTTTTCACAAACGCTTCTCTGGGGCAACTCGTTCACGCTGATCAGCCGACGGGCAAACTCGTTTGATCAGTTCATCCCGCTGAACCATGCTGACGTGCAGATGAACCGGAATACCGACGGTTCGTACTTCTACACCACGAGCGAGTACGGCGAGGTCTCACCGTCGGACGTGATCCATCTCAAGATGCCTTCGAGCATTCGACAGCTCTGGGGTGATAGCCCTATCGCGGAAGCGGCCAGGACGCTATCGCTCAGCAGCTCTCTCGAGACAGCTGGACTCAGCCAGTACCGCATGCCTGGCATGGGCAAGATTGCGATCACGACTCAGGAATCAGTAGGTGCTTCAGGTGTCAGGGCCATGGCCGACGCCTATGTCTCTGGTCACTCTGGCGCTGATGGAATGCTTCGACCGATCATTGCTCAGAACGGTGCGACCGTGACGCAGGTGGGGCGTAGCCTGGTCGATCAAGACTGGATCAGCGGACGCAAACAAGCCATCGAAGACATCGCACGGGTGTACGGCATCCCGCCCTACATCTTGTTCAGCGAAAGCGGAGCGGCGTTCACGTCTGAGCAGTCGCGCATGTACGCGGATTCGCTTGCGACGTACACCGATGCCTGGTCATCAGAGATCAGTTCAAAGCTCTACGGCGATGACTACAAGATCAAGTTCGACACGACTTCACTGCTACGCGGTTCGTTCAATGAATCCATGCAGGCGTACAAGGAAGCGATCCAGCTTGGCGTGATGACCCCGAACGAGGTACGCATTGAGCTAGGCATGGCAGCAATCGACGGGGGCGACTCGATGTTTGTCGGTCCCAACATGGAAGAAAAGACGGGAGGGGCGCAAGATGAAGCTGGAATTGAGATATCTAACGACGACGACGACAACGAAAGCGAATGAGCTTCGTGGTATCGCGGTCCCTTACGGCCAGCTGTCGCATCCGATCCAAGGAGTGGGGCGGTCGTTCCGTGAGAAGATGAAGCCCGGCGCCCTGAGCTACGACGAGAACACCGTACTGATGACGCAGCACGATCAGACCGGGGTGCCCCTGGCACGGGTCGGCGCCGGCACGCTGGCGTTCACCGAAACGAAAGAAGGACTTGAATTCACCGCCACACTCCCCGAGGCACGCGCCGACATACGCGAAGCCCTCGAGCGGGGTGATCTTAGCGGCGCAGTATCGATCGGTTTTTACATCGAGGACGGCGGAGATCGCTGGACTCACACCAAATCTCAGAGCATGCGCGAAGTGACACAGGGTCATCTCAGCGAATTGTCTCTAGTAATTGCAGGCGCTTATTCGGGCGCTCGCGCTACCTACGGGGGGAAGACTAATGTCTGACCTGGTTTCTATGCGGGCTGAAGAAAACGAAGCCCGATCGCGTGTTGATTCGCTTTTGAACATTGATGGCGAACTCAATGAAGAGCAGCTGAACGATCTCGAGACTGCCGATGTGCAGGCTCGAGAACTCAAGACAAAGATCAGATCCGCAGAGGTTCGCGCTTCTGCCAAGGAAACGATCGAATCGCCGAGCTACGAGTTCCGTTTGAACTCGAAGAGCAACAACCCCGCCCTCGCTCCAGTCAACGAGAAGCGATCGCTTGAGGAGATGTACCAAGACGCCGGCGATCGTCTGATGCGGAAGATCGGCCAGAAGGTCGAAGGTCGAGCGAACTACGACACTGTGACCGATGCGGCACTGGTTCCCGTTGATCTCAAAGACGAGCTGATCAGGCGACTCCCGAAGATGAGCGGAGCAATGACCGCTGCACAGGTGGTCACCGACGCCCACGATAATGAGATCGCTGCGGTGCTTAATCGAATCCCGACGGCTACCATCGTCGACGAAGGCGCAGCGTTCACAGCGGCACAGGCTACCTTTAGCCGAATTCGATTCCGAGCGTACAAGATGGCTTTGGAAACCCAAATCTCTCTCGAGATGTTGCAGGATAATCGTCCGGCGGCAATGGGCGAAACCCTCACGCAGCACTTCGAATCCTACGCTGAAGGCTGGGACGCGAGTTTCGTTTCTGAAGCCAACCCGCTGGACTCAACCCGAACGGCTCCGGGCGGATTGTGTGCCACCAAGGCCCACATCGACGCAGCTGGCGCCACGGCCATCAACGACTACACGATGGGCGCCGGCAAGGACGCGGTGGCGGATATCCTCATCACCGACTTGTTGAACACCCAAACGGCTGGCCTTGGCCGTTACCGCAGCGGTGAAAAGGCTTGGATCATGTCGCCCGCGGTTCATGCTCAAATCGTGCAGGACATTAACGCGAATGACCGGATGATCTTCTTCCCAGAAGCCACCGGCACCTTGCAAGCTGATCCGCTTTCGGTCGGTACGCTTCTCGGTTCGCCTATCTACCTCAGCGATGCGATGCCAGCTGCCGGCGCCGGCAAGGTCGCAGCGTTGTACCTGGACAAGCGGTCCTACCGCGTGTCGCTGCGTTCGACCATGAAGACGCAAGAAGATCCGTTCACCAACGGTGGATCCGGTCTAGTCACCTATCGGTCCCACATGCGGGCGGACGGTCAGTGGATCCTGGCGGAAGCCAGTTCCCGCATGATCTACGGCTCGGCCTGATCGCTCAGTCTCTTCTCAGGGCTGGGGGGCTTCGGCCTCCCGGCCTTGATTCTTGGGGGAATCCATGGAAATTACGGCACAAACGGCGCATGGATTCCAGCTCGCAGAGTTCCGGGACCATTGCAATATTGCCTGGACGGAGAACGATCCCGCGCTCCAGCGTTCACTAGATGCTGGCGTGTCTCTTTGGGAGCAGGCGACGAATTGGTTTGTACGGAATACCACGGTGTCGATCGCAGTCAAGCCAGGCATGGCGGTGCCGTTCGGGCCGGCGCCGGTGCTTACAAGCATGACCAAGTACCAGGATGGGGTCAGCCTTGGGGCTGTGAATTCCGAATGGTTCTTGGCGAATGTCTGGGGTGGACGTGAGTTCTGTCTCACATCAACCGGCTCATGGTCGAGCGCCTACGAGTACCTCGCATCAGTGACGGTGGCCGGTGACGTACGGCCTGACGTGAAGGTAGCCGTATTCGATCTCGGCAACCACATGTTTACCGATCGCGAAGGCGTGGCGCCGGTGACGATGCACAGCATACCCTTGAGCCTTAGAACATTGATCGCCAACTACCAGCTGGGAGGCCTATGAGCTTCGGCGGCAGGGATTACGTCAAGTTCTATAGCGCTACGGAAACGGCAGACGATGCCGGCTCCGAAACGGTTTCTTACGTCTTCGAGTTTGCGTCGAACGTGAGCTTCAGGACGGAGAAGATCCGGAAGACTGAAGACGGGGAAATCAGGCAGTCGGCAGAAGTGTCCGCCCTTATCCGGCTTCCGTTCACCGAGATGATCAAATACGACTGGCGAGTAGAACACCGATCGGTCTTCTACAGCGTCGAAGCAATCAGAGATCCGAACGGTCGGCGCCGGGATCTCGAGCTGACGGTTGTGGCGGTGGAACGATGAGAAGACAAACCGGGAAGAACGACGACGTCGTCACGGTGGGATCAACCCCCAGCCTCAAGCGAATGATGGCGAACCTCGAAGACCTCGAGGGATACAAGGGCATCAACATCCTGCAAAACGCGGCCACGGTCGGCTTCGACGTGATGCGGGACAAGTCGATTGAGAACTTTAGCCAGCTCACATTCGGTCGTAAGTCTCGCGCGTACGTCAAGGGCCGCCGAGGGATCGAGACATTTGGAAAGACCAAATCCGGCAAGGGCAAGAAGATCCGAAGCGTTCGGAAGAGTCTCACGCAGCGAGGCAGCTACAGCGTCGAAGCTACGAAGACCAGGACCGGCCTAGTTGCTAGGCAATACATCAACTCCAAGCACTACTACAACTATGTCTCCCACATGATCGAAGGCGGATACACGCCTGGCGGCGGGACGAAGTACGAAGGCAGCTATGTCAAGGCGCAGCCGTTCCGGCGACCGGTCGGGGTCAGATACAACGACCGAGTGGCGAACGTGATGAAGGAAGCAATCGCGCTCCAGCTCGAGCAGGGCAAGCGAATCGGACTCGGAAAGCTGAGGGCCATGCTATGAGCTTCGCAACAGCCAACACCGTCATTTTCGACGCCATCAACATCACCGGCACGGTGGTCACGCCAGACATCCGCAACCGGGAAACACAGATCCCGGCGGTACTGTTTGGCCTCGAGGACTCCGGGCCGACGAACGACACTACGGGCAGCATCGCCCCGTACCACAGCCGGTACGTCTTCGCATGTCTCAGCACGTCGCGGATACTCGCTGACGATCTGGCGGCAGAAGTACTCACCGACCTCCAGGCCTCGGCTTCATTCGTATCGGTTCACGAGTCATCACGCAGCGCTGAGATCTTCCAACGCGGGGCCGACACGGTCCCGGTTTACGTCACCGAACTGACCACCACCCTTACCTTTGCGAGTTAGAAATGGCAGCAACATCATTTAACGGCGTCACCGCCACGATCGGCGGCACGGCGGCACTGATCACATCAATCGACTTCAGCGGTGGGGATACCGCCCTGATCGACGTTACAGCATCAACGTCGGCATACCGGCAGAACATCGCAGGCATTCGAGCGCCCTTCACTGTGACGCTCAACGGCCACAGCGAAGATGGTTACCTTCCAGTCGCAGGCGACACAGTTTCAATCGTCATCACTAACGGCCCACTAGACGGGACGTACGCAGGAATTGCCACAGCGGCGAGTGTCACAGGTTCGCTTGACCAGGCGGTTGAGTTCAGCCTAACCGTGACCGAGGACGCTGGGGCAGCTTGGACACCAGCAGGATGAGAACATTCAAACGCAAGCTAAACATGAGGGACTTCGCCGATCTCGCCGACGTGAAGAACGAGACTGAGCAGGGCATGATTGTCGTCTCGAGATGCTTGGATATTCCTCTGGCGGAAGTCGAACAAATGGAACCGGCGGAGTTCAAAGAATGCACAGAGATCGTGACCGCAAACAATGGCTCAGGCTCATAGCTCAGATCGCAATCCGCACCGGGTGGTCATTCAAAGAAGTCGCTGAACTGACGTCGGAAGAGTTCGGAGTCGTCGTTGAAGAACTCACCGGCAAGCGGCGAATGAGTGACGCAGAACTAGGGGAGCAGTTAGCGCAATGGCACGCAGCATCACATTCAAATTCGGCGCCGATACCTCCCAGCTGACCAGGGCGTTGGGAGGCATCCGAAAGTCAATCGGCGGGATGCTCAGCGGCGTCAGCCTGGGGGGAATCCTTGGGGTCGGTGTCGCTGGCTTCAGCATTCAGAAGCTGATCGGCTCGGCCATGAACCTATCGCCGACCTTCGCCAACACCATGCTCGAGGTCGAAGAGCGAGCCGTCCGAGGCTTGGCGTCAGCGATGTATGAAATGGAACCACAGCTCTTAGAGTTGGCCGACATACTCCCCGACCTGGTGTCGGGTCTTCTTAAGAGTATCTCGGCGCTCGCCGTGTTCTATCGGTCGCTCCAGAAAGATACAACGACGGCCGCCGGATTCTTTGGTGCCGCATTCGCAAAGGACATGGCAGGCGACACGGCCGGCGCTTTTAATTCGTTCCAGGCAGGATTCGGAACGCTAATCAATAGCGGTTCAAACTACGTTGGGGCGGGCAATGCCTTCGATCCTCAATTGCTCCAAGACGTTTCGGATGCTGGCACAGTGAACGGGTCGATGAGAAGCGTCAGCAGAGCGCTCGGCGCTTCAGCACGAACACAAATAGACCCCGCAAGATCGGCGGCTCCTAGACCATGACAGTCACACGCTACGACCTGAAGACGAGCGAAGCGACCAGCGAAGACTGGGGCGCACATTCACATTCGAGAGTGTTCAGAACGTCTGACGATACAGACTCGAAGAGCGCGTTAGAGATTAGGGATTTGATCGTCGACGGCACCGGGTACGGCGGGATCTCAGCGGAGACCGGTGGGCCTCTGCTCATCGACACCACGGCTGAGGGTGATCCGGCAAGGGTGCGAACGGTTCAAGTTCGCCTGATCGCCGAAGGAAAGAACACAGCAGAAATTGCAATCGGCCTTACCGAATACGCCAGGTTCACCGGCGAAAAGGTACTGGTTCGGGTTCTCTCGAATCACACCATGTCACCAACGCCGATGTATAGAACGGAGCCAATCGTACCGACTGACGTATGGTCATCTGACACACCGGTCGGCTACTACAACGCAGCCCCAGGTATCTGGGACGGTTCAACAACATCGGTACCGCCGTTGAACACGATTGAGGGATCGGTCAGTAGTCCCGCCGGCGTCGAATCAAACAACTACCGACCACCGGGCGACATCGGCGGCACCATGGTCGATTGGAATGGCAACCCGCTTAGCGTTGGCCTGACACAGATCGACTTCACGGTTGAGGTCGTACGCCAAGGGGTACACGTCAACAATCTCGGCATAGATGTCACTGGCGATCAGTCGATCTTGCAGGATACAGCTGGCATCGGGACACGCAACCAGGCAACCTTCGCCGGCCTCGCTCAGGGAACGATTATCTACATGGGTGTCCAGCGGGTAGCGCTTGACGCTGAATGGTACCTGGCTAAGTACCAGTTCAGAGCGAGAGCAGACAAACACGCGAAGCAAGTTCCACGGCCCACGTTTGGAACACGAATTGGCGCGATGAGTTACGAAGGCGACCCGCGATCCATTCGGCACATCCGTGGGGTGTACTGGCAGCAACCGTACCTCAGGGGTACAGACTTCAACGGCCTATTCACAGCTGACGAACGGGCATTGATCGCCCTCGCATGATCTACACCGATACAAACCAGCCTCGTTTCGATGCCGAGCAGCCTTCCCAGTTCTGGCGGGTGCAGTCGTCGACGCCGACGAACAGCGGCCAATGGAAGTACACGGTGATCAGTGTCGAGCCTCGAGTAGCAACAGATCCGGAAGATCTGACATGGGACGACGTTGCGCAGACAGGATTCATCAACGCCATCAATCTGTACGAGCAGGGGAATACCTCGAGCAGTCACATGGGTATTGACCCTGAGACCCTTCCGGGGAACTTTGAATTACAACCCATCCCCGACGACACTATCGTTCCAGGTACCTACCTTTCAGCTCAAAACGTGGACTTCATCGTGCTTCTGTGGCCGAATCAATTTAGTGGTGCTTGCTGATGTCTCCTCTTATGAAATGCTGCCCGTTCGTGTGTCTTTGCGATGGCGAGAATTGGACGTGTCCAGACGGCAAAAATACTTTTGATCTTGTCGCGGTCGATGTCACACTAAAGCACACAATTAAAGGAGGGCGAACCACAGACCTGCAAATCACAAACTGCTGCAAAGGCGCGGTTGATTGCGACTCTCCAAGGCAAAACATCAAAGTGGGCCATGATGCGGACATGGAATTGGATATTACCTACGAATGCCGTTTTGTTGTTTACATGGCTCCGCCAACCGGCACAGGAACAGACCCGTACGACCTGGGAACCTGGACGCAATCGAATTTGTGCGATCCTTATTGGGTAGCGGCCCCAAGCATTGCCGGTAGTTGGTCAAGCAAATCATTCACTGAATCCGGCTACCCGTGTGGCGAAGGTAATTGCAATTCTGGTGGAAGGAGGAGGACCGAACTTGAGGTTGGCATGGCGTTTAACTATGACGAGCCGTCGGGAACTACGCCTCCAGCAAACGTATTGAAGATGACCAAACGGCTAAAAATTGCAGAGGACTTTGGTCCAGGAAACAATACGCCGGGTCCTACTTACAACCCTTGCTGTTCAAACCGGGGGTCGTGCATCGAGAAATGCGTTGTGGACGTTCTGGTTTCTCCTGGGAACGTCGATATGGAGTTTGTCAATAACATAGGTTCGTACTCGTACTTCACGCAAAGTTTCCTGTTTATTGGTACCACTCCGAATTGTGAGGTTAGTGCAACCGCAGACCTTACCGAGACGGGAACAGCACCAACTGCAACTTCTCTCTTTACGACTCAGGCCCGAATGGTCTACGAGATGGACGGTGAAAATATATGCAACCCTCCGCTCGAGTCTGATAAATACGCAGCGTTCGATAGCGCACTTCCGACCTCTTGGGCCAATATCAATGCAGCGATTAACGCCAACTTCGGCCCTTTCGCAGACGGTCAAAACAACAGACTTACAACTGCTTCTTGGCTGAGCAAAGGTCTACAGATTACTGCTACCAACGATGTCATTGCAGTTGGTCCTAGCAGTTTCTATTCTCCCACAACTAACCCGTCTGGATTTGACCCTTGCGTCTATTGCGTCTCGGGAGAAACCGAGAATGGATTTTGTAACCCTGTAAGTTCCACAGGGGAATTCGTCATTGGTGATGCGTGTTCTCAATACAGGGCAAACTCATTGAATGGCTGGGAGGATCAAATATTTGAGTACTCCTACGACGCTGATTGGGCATGTGGATCAACCGGAAATGATTGCGAACCTTGCCCTGAGGCGAATATCACTAACTACTGGAATTCTGGCACGGCAAACGATAAGCCGTCGAACCAACTAAAAACAGTGGTGACAATCAACAGCATCACGCCGGTTAATTCTGGAGACTGCTAATGGGATTGAACAAACGTACGTCTGTGGAAAGCATGCGAGGCTTAGGCGATCTGGTCGAGCGGGTCGCAGAGAAAACAGGCATAAAGGCAGTGGTTGAAAAGGTGAGCGGGGGCGGTTGCGGATGCAACAAAAGACGTGATAAACTGAACAAGCTACTACCATTCCGGGGGGAATCATGAGCTGTACACCGACGCGCATTCTGCTATCGAATAGCGCTGTAACGACGATGAACGTCACGCTGGCGACCGATCCCGGCGACGGAACCACGGTCACGTTCCAGGTTGACGGCCTGAGCATCAACGAATCCGAGGTAACCGCCAGCGGGGTCGCGGTGTTCACGATCGCGGCCAACGCCGGCGCGAACAACTCGCTGTGGGATGGGACGATTCAAGTCGCATCGAATACGGTCGCAGATCCAACGATACAAGTAGTCGAAACCAACGGCGCTCAGACCATCGGGGTGACCCTCAGCGATGCCGGGGTCTCGTACTGTTCTCCCCTGGCTGGCGGCGGCGGATCTGGCACGGTGACATCGGTAGACACTGGCACGGGGTTGACCGGCGGCCCGATCACAACGACCGGCACTATCACCCACCAGGTGCAGCCGGTGACCGGCACGGGTCCTGCGTTCGTCAAGAGCGTTGAGATTGACACCCTAGGCCATGTCTCAAGCGTGATAGGCGAATCAACGGCGGGAGCGTATCGAACGGCAACCGGTACAGACGACGCGGCGAACTTGATCGCCGGCACAGTCTCGCTTGCTCGGCTTCCGGCCCTTGCAGCAGCGTACACCGGGCAAATTGAGACGATCGTCGATAAGACTTACACCATTGACCCCGGCGTAGTCGCAGGCCGGACCATCACATCGTTCTATGCTCGTAGTGGTGCGGGAACGTGTACCGCAACACTCAAGAATGCGGCATTGACGGTCGGTGTCGTCTTAGTCACCACGAGCAGCACCAACGCGACCATCACCAACACGACGGTAGCGGCAGACAGCGCGCTGACGATCGTGGTGACTTCGAACGTGGCCGCAACCGATGTCGTGTTTTCGGTGGAGTTCACCCAATGAGTCGGTGGTTGTTCTTCCCTGCTCCGGTAGTTTCGACGCTCCCGGTGGCGACTTGCAGTTTCAGCGCAGGTGGCGTGGGTGACAAGATTGTGAGATATGGGGGTTCTTGGGTTGCGGATACGAATGGCAGCGGTTCGACATTCATGCAGCTTCGAAACGATGCTTTTGGAGCGTTTATCCAATTTAGCACCAGTTCCGCGGCTTCAACATGGCTATCAGCGTTCTCGACGTATTCCGTACGAATCACCGATTCCTCTTCGAACGTGTACGAATGGAGCGGAGGCACGATGTCTACGTTTGCTTCTGTGTACGTCAAACTAGCCCTATCTAACTGGTCAGGATCTCTTCCGACTGGCTCCTCAACCGTGGAACTATTCCAATGAATACCATCAACCAATTCGCATCCATCACAAACAACATGGCGCAGATCTCCGGCAGCATCGGCGACCTTGCGTACCAGTACAAAGAGATTACACCCAGGACGGCGCTTGACAACGCCAACATTGATCTCTTGATCTGGGCCGCACAACAGTTAATCGTTGCGGCCCAGGCGCTCGAAACGATTCCGTACGATCCGACCCCGCCGGTACCACCCATCGAAGCATGACCCGCGTACTCGTCATCGGTGATGTCCACGAGCCGGCGAGCCATCCGGCATACCTATCCTTTTGTCAGCATCTCGCTGAGAAATGGGATACGCAGCGGGTCGTGTTCATCGGTGACATTCCACCACACAGATTCACACCTGGGGAAATGCCCTCGCATGTAGAGGCTTGGCTGAAGAGGCATACACACACTTCTTCGAGCCAGAAGAAGCCGAGGGAGAGGAAGAAGATGCTTGAGATGCTCACGGACGTCCAGGGAATCATTATCGCCGGCGCCATTCTGTGGGCCGGGAAGGAAATTCACAATGCAGGTATTCAAATTCAACGTGTATCGAATGCGATCGAGTCTCTTGATCGGCGGGTTTCTGATCTCGAGCGGGTGTTCTCAGCTGAGCGGGTTCGGGAGTCTGAGCGACGGGACAGCATCAACAATCGACATGAGGAAAGCGGCAGCAACCGCGAGAGCTGAAGCCAACGCACTTGATCAGATCGCGGATCAGCAGGACGCACAACTCCGCCAGGTGATCGGCGGCGCCTCTAGTCTGGCTTCATCGCTGGGAGCGCCTGAAGTCGTGACGGCCCTGATCGCCGGCGTTGGTGGGTTGCTGATTCCATCGCCTATCAAGCGCAAGAAGAACCCCGCCGAAACGGGGTAATGAGCTTACACCTAGCTCAATCAGTGCATGATGGGTTCGGGGACCCCGCCGAAGCGTGCAGCGATCCGGCGGAACCCTACCAAAAGAAGCGATTCAGCGTAGATAAACGTTCACTCAACATTGAACTTTCGGGACTGCTTGAAAAAACGGCCTTTTAGGTGTAGTCTTGAAACCGCATTACCCGATATGAGAGTACACAACCAATGTACCGCCGATAATCAGTGTTAAGTCTCGGGGCTGATAACCTCCTGAACTCACTGTAGATAAACCGACTGTTTTATCGTTGAAAGCGGTGCGTGGCTTAGAAAGGCCGCGCAATGCAGAAGAGACTCGACCGAGATCGCACTAGATGGACCGATTCCGTTGCCGTTTCATTCAGAACGGGGGCGGCAATTGACGTGATCGCCGAGGTCACGAATCAGAACAAGAAAGACGTGGCCAACGCCCTGATTTGGAAGGCGTTGCAGTCAGATCCCGTGAGCCTGGAGGCGGTGCTTGACGCACCCCCACAGGTGCAGCCTCAGGAACCTACCGAGCGGTCGACGATCGACTGGGGCCGCGATGCCGCGGACATGAGTACCGAGGAGAAAGACCAGGTACTCGCCAGCTGTGAACGCCAATCTGACCGCATCACTGACCTGCTGATCAAGATCAGCCGCTGATCCTTTCGGGGTGCGTCGGCGGTTGAATCGGGTGATCCCGCCGGCGCGCCCTTTTACCCAAAGGGAAACCAAACATGGAAACGCAACATAACGCCGAGGTCGGCTACCGCGCTGAACTCTCAGAAGTCACAACGCAGCAGCTACACAAGCTCAAGAAGATTCTTCGAGCCGGCACGATGAATGAGGCGCTCGCCGTGATGATCCGCGAGACGTACTTGAGGGCTGAAGAAGAAGAGAAGAAGCGGAAGAAGTCGAAGCGGCTTGAACGGCCCTTGGTCTCGTTCGGCCAGGGCGAATATCGCCGGGACATCATGGAGGATGACCTGGGATGAAGGAAGATCAAATGGACATGTTTATGGCTCTGATGGGTGCGGCTGGAACTCTTCATTCCACATCGCTGAGGATCAAGCAGGCTCACGATCTGGTGATGCAGATCGCCAACAGCGAAACGAAGAGGGTTCACGACCGATTCACGCCTGAGGAACTCATCAGATACGAGCAGCTCCAGAAGGCAATCGCAGCTGATCTGATCGAAGCCGAAAAGCGCGGTGAACTCTGATGAAGCGATATCACGATTATCGCCAAATGACAGACTTCACGGATGGTGAGAAGGTTGATCCTGAGTTTTTGGATCGTGTAAACATCTCGCGTTATGTCTCATCGGACTACTCAGTCGACGGCAATCACAGATCACCGAAAGCACGAACCGGAAGCCGATCTACCGGCCAGCGGCCCGGATTCAAGAAACGACCAAGAAGGAATAGCAAGCAATGAGCAAAGACAGATCAATCGTTACGCAAGCCATGATGAAGAGCATTCTCCCACGGTATGAGCCTGAGGAATGGGAGCAGCTCACGAGGGAAGCCCTGAGAATCCATGATCTGATGGCTCCGGCCACCGCCGGCGGATCGAACAGCCCGGCGCCGATGTCATCCCTCAAGCAGGGCGACCAGGTAGCCGGATTCAGGGTCATCCAGGTTAAAGACTGGGACGACAACGTGAGCGTGAAGCTCAGCGGCGGTCAGCTCGGCGACGGTACATGGGTGAAGTTCTACCGGGGTGACATGGCAGACGCTCGCCAGCTCGACCAGGGCCACGTCATCGACTGTGCCTTAAAGCCGGGAAATAAGCCGGGCCTCTTCTTTGGCTCCAAGATCAAGGCAATCAATCCGTCGACCATGACTGAGATTGCACAGGGGCCAGCTGATGATATCCCGTTCTGAATGGATCATGCCGGCGGCCTGCGTTAAGTGGAATGCCGCCCTTTGCTATGAGCTGGG
>Ga0222634_1000625_pt1 | contig 14968 bp, 22 predicted proteins | sample AntAcemetageno50_FD_179807 | JGI IMG/M metagenome (GOLD analysis project Ga0222634, IMG submission 179807) | Saline water microbial communities from Ace Lake, Antarctica - #50 | ecosystem: Environmental > Aquatic > Non-marine Saline and Alkaline > Saline | place: Antarctica: Ace Lake | collected...
TTATACCCTGTTGAGCTTTATTGAGGATGGCAACGATTTGGTTTTCACTGAATCGGGATTTTTTCATAGTTGTAATTTAAGTCGAATCACTTAATTTACAAGTGCCAACATTTAGGGAACCTTACAAATTGAAGTGGCAAAATCCGCTTGAAATGCTGGTTATGCCACCAGCTCTTTAGGTTTTATTTAATTAAGCTTGAGCAAAATGTAATAGATAATATGTATGATAAAATATATCCAAATGAAGTTAACTAAGAATACTTTTCAAGATATAAAACTTCATTTCAAAATCTGGCACGTTTTTATTTCATCTGGCGCAAGGAGACACTTCGACTCCGCTCGTCCTGGGCTGCTTGCAACAGTGTAAATATTTTCATTCTCTTTTTCTCTCTTGAGTGATGTGTTGTGGTAATTCAAAATTAACAATAGGTAATGACTATGAAAACTTGTTGCGTGAATTTTTGAATGGTTTATTAACTAATTTCTCTTAGATTTAGTATAGTCACAACCATTAACTAAATAATTATGGTGCGACCTAAATTCCCGATTTTTTCTTATTGATGTTATTAGGATAATTTGTTAATAATAAAAAGTATATGGAATAGGCATACACAAAATGAATCCCAAAACTTAAATCAATGGTGGTTGTTATGATGAAAAATTACTTAAATCTTTTAATATTTATGATGTTGGTTTTCACATTTTTTAGTTGTGATACAAGTATAACAGACACCAACTACCCTGATAATAGAAATATTGAGATAAGCGATGTAAATAATTCACGAGCGGTTACACAAAATAACTCTTTGGCTTCGTGTCCAAACATTTCGAGTTCTGACTTTACTACGATAGAATTTGCACACAAAATTAGAATAACGTACGACGATGCAGATGTATATCCGGTAGTTTCATGGGAGAGTGATAATCCACAAACAACTACTTTGGATTATGATGGTGGAAGTTGGGCTTATTATCATAACAACGGATATGGCTTTTTAGAGATAAAAATAACTGTTTCCTCTGGAGGTACGAATTGTACATCGGACCATGTGGTTTATTACTAAATTCAAGGAGATATTTCTCTTACAGAGACTTAATTATTATTTAGAATTATTTCCATTTAAAGGAACAAACTACAAATTATTACTGTCACAAAACGTATTTTCAAAAATAGATTTAATTAGGATAGAAAAGCGATTAGGCCGGTGGATCTATATCAATGTTCGGGTAGTTTTTTTTGCCCTGCTGTATATGTGTGGAACCGGATGTGAAAACGTGTTTGAGCCGTTGCAGGAAAATGACAGGTATGCTTTTTCAATGTACGGCACCTTAGATCTTCAAGCCGACACACAATGGGTACGGGTGATGCCTATCTGGGAAAGTCTGATTCCCAGAGATCCGGAACCCAACGGTACAAAAGTAACCTTAATTCATCAAAGAAGCGGAGAGGATACTCCCATGCAACCCGAGCTTTTTCGATTTAGCAACGATGTTTATGTCTGGAATTATTGGACAAATAAGCAAATGGAGCCTCAAGAAAAATATATAGTTCGTGCAATGGCACCGGATGGAAGGCAAAGTTATGCCACTGTAACAACCCCATCATTTTTACCCATACCTGTCATAACTTATTCAGAAGAGTTTGAGCAGGGAACAGTTAGGGGTATAAGTGAAGATAGATTGGTAACCATGGAAATTCGATACATTGTACAAGCCTATGTAGAGCTTGGATGTGCGCCTGAAACGGAAATTGTCATTTCTCATATAGATGATGTATCAATGAATCTCAATGGTGAATATCATTTTCATGTTAACAATAATAGAGTGAGAATTGCTCGCGAATTAGGGGTTTCAGCATCAAATTTTCAGGTAAACAAGAGAGAATTAGTTGTTATTTCAGCCAGTGTAGACTGGCCCGACATTGCTGATTTGAGTGATGAAGTGATCGTTCTGCCTGATGTGGTTTCGAATGTAAATAATGGAACCGGAGTCATTGCAGGAATTGCCAGTCGAAAGGTTGAAATTACACCAAAAAGAGATCCCTGTTAATCGCATCAAAGCTTTTATCCACAAAACGAGGTAAGTCACCGGCTTTTTAATAAGATCCAAAAATGAATAAACGGAAGATATTTAGGATAATACCTGCTATATTTTTTTTGATATTTGGAGCTTCAATTTCATGTATGCAGGCTCAAAATGTCATACTACGTGGGATTGTAAGTGATTACCAGACCGGTACGGTTCTCGATATGGCAAATGTAACCCTGCTGCCACTTTCAGGGAATGGCGGACGCGGAACGTCTACGGATGGTAACGGGCTCTATCAATTCAATAATGTGGCTACAGGCGATTATCTGTTTATGGTTCGCTACATCGGATACGAAATGCATTTAGATACATTGTCCGTTGGTCGAAGCTCGCAGAATATTTTGAATAATGTGAAAATGAGGCGTTCCAGCGAAGAACTTGAAGAGATAACCGTTTTCAGTGCAGACGGAGATGATGTTACCGCAGGCCAGGTCACCATCCGTCCGGAAACATTCGGGCGGGCACCCACACCAGCCGGTAGTGCAGATTTAGCGAGTTATATTCAAACCCTGCCCGGGGTAGTGGCGACAGGCGACCGAGGCGGGCAACTTTTTGTACGGGGCGGAACCCCCTCTGAAAATATGATATTAATGGACGGTACCCTGATCTATCAGCCGTTTCATATCGTTGGGTTCTTTTCGGTATTCCCTGAAGACGTCGTTTCAAATGTGGATTTTTATGCCGGAGGATTTGGTCCCCGCTACAGCGGGCGCACGTCATCTGTGATGGACATCCGTCTTAAAAATGGCAACCTATACAACCGGAACTGGTCGGCTTCACTAAGCCCGTTTGTGTCTGACTTTTTTTTCGAAAGTCCGGTTCGAGAGGGAAAAAGCTCGTTACTGGTATCTCTGCGGGGTTCTTTAATTGAAGAGTCAAGCGAAATATATCTGCCGGAGAAACAGCCGATGCGGTTTAACAGTCAGCTGGTAAAATTTAACAGTTCTAGTGGCGATGGTTTAAATTGTTCCGCGTTGTTGATGCGAACATACGACCGCGGCCAGCTCGATTTTGACTCGGAAGACTATTTTAAATGGAGTAATTTGGTATCGGGCGGTCGTTGTGCAGGAGTTTCCGCTGAGTCTATTGTTTCATTTATCGAGTTTAACTTCGGATTGTCTCATTTTTCAAACGAAGCTGGAGGAAACGAAGGCGGTGTAAGAAATTCACAGATTTTTAAATCGCACTTGGATATGAATCTAACTCAATATTTGGGTGAATGGCGGCTGGATTACGGTTTTTTTACAAACTACCGAACTCTTTCATATGATATATCAAACCTGTTTGTTTCCTTGGATAAAAAGGAGGAATCATTTTTAAGTACCGGTGGATATTTAAAAGTGAGTATTCCGGCCGGTGAGAAATTTTCGGTTGAGCCGGGTGTGTCATTCACAAGTTATTTAGACCGGTTACCATCCAGTCTGGAACCCAGGATTCAGTTTTCGTGGCAGCCACGGGGTAGAGTGGATGAAGAGATACATGGAGCTTTGGGGGTTTACCGTCAGCCATTTGTTGGATTGACGGATTACAGGGATGCCGGCTCCTCATTTACCGCCTGGATACTTTTGCCGGATACAGATCGGAGTATGGAAGCGAGGCATGTGCTGTTGGGTTGGAGACAACCATTAGGCCGCTTTTTTGATTTTTCAATAGAAGGTTACTACAAAAAAATAAACGATACACCCGTCGCTACCTGGAGTACTGTGGCTCAATTTTCAACCGATCTTGCGTATGCTGATGGAACTGTAAATGGTGTAGATGCCCGGTTTAATTTAAATTATCGTGATTTTTATATGGGACTGGGTTATGGATATTCTATTACAGAGTATAAGACAGCGCAGGATCATTTCGGGATCTGGTTTGGTGAACCCGTTCAGCGCTATAATCCGTCACACGACCGCCGCCATCAGATTAATGCCCAGGCAGGTTTCAACATTGGTAACTTTTCAGCAAATGTTAACTGGATGTTCGGATCTGGCTTTCCTTTTACCCGGCCTTTGGGTTTTGACAGTTATTTTAGTTTCGAAACGGGTCCGCCTGATGTTACCGGCGATTATGGAGACCCCCGTGTATTGCTTGACAAGCCATTTCAAGGACAAATGCCAGATTTCCACAGGTTGGATATATCCGCTGAACAAACCTTTTACATGAACGCAACAAAATTGAAAGTGCAGATCGGAGCCATTAATACCTATAACTGGGAAAATCTGTTTTATTTTGATGTGTTCAATCAGAGAGGAATTAACCAGTTACCTTTGATGCCTTACTTGTCAATTAAAGTGGGGTCAAACTAATGAGTGGTTCAAATTAAAAACATGGAAAGTTGAACTATTAATTTAGTTTAGAATGAAATTTTTAGCAGTCTGAGTCAATTAAGCCTTTCATAAAGAAATAATCTAAATAGGTTACCCATTTAAAGGTAATTGTCTTCAGTGAGAGTTTTTGAAATAATTCATAAACGGAACAAAGAATTAAAACCAATAAATTATGATTGATATAATTTATTAGGTGGCATAACGACCCCGCGCGTAACCGGCAGGCGCACCAGCGTTAATTATTTACAAATGTACTATTGAAAAACGGAACTTCAAAGCAGCTACGGCCTGCTCACCGAAGCCTGCTTCTTAGGGCGTAGGAGAGCGAGGCCTGTCCGCGTTGACGCGCTTGTTAGCTAACTTTTAAGGGAAAGTAAGAGTTTTCTTTTGTCCAATTTTGTTCGACTGAACGAATACCTTTAAGTCAGCATAATTTGCAAAGAAGTGTTTTAATTCTCTACTCTTAATTTTGGAAGGATAATTTGAATTACCCTTTGCAGGCACTTCAATAATACAGTTATCCAATTCAGAAACATTTAATAACTGCTTTAATTCATCCACTGATTCTTTATTGGTAAATCCCTTAACATCTTCAACTCTCTCAAATGGCCATTCAGAAAATATTAATTTTACTCCCATAAAATTCCTCACATTGCTTTTTTAATTTCATTTGATGTAGAAACTATTGTTTGCTCCGCCTTTTTATTGTCTTTAGCATTAGAATTTTGAAATTCATTTGAAGCATCAATGTTTTGGATAATTGCTATCAACATTTTTTGATATTCATCAGCTGAATAATTTTTATCGCCAAGACTACTTTCTTTGTCGCTAATTATTTGTTCAATAAACTGGGTAAATTTATTGAGGTCGCTTTGAGTATTAGAATCTTCGATAGGATATAATTCAGTTTCCAAATTGGATTCATACTTAGAAAGAATAAATCGTAAATCTTTTATAAGCTGCTTTTTGTTCATATTAATTTTCTCTGTTTTCTGGGGTTAATTTTACTTTATATTTTAATCCTTCATTAGGATCACCGTGATATAAGCCCCAATATAATTCATCAACATTTACGACACCGGGTAGATTATAACGAATAGATAAAGTATATGACTCGTCCAAGGGCTGGATTGCTTCTGCATATTCACCTTCATATGGTTGAAATATTCTTCCTTCACTATCCATTAAAGCTTTATTTCCCCAAGTATAGCTTTGAGGTTCTTTTCCAGTATTGATTGCTTTCCAATCAACTTCAAATTGAATTCTTCCACGATAGGTCCTGTAGGAAGAATTTTCAACTAAAACTCTTGATTGGGTTGTTCTTTCTTCATCTTCAGATCCGACGGTATAAGAAAAATCAGACCACTCACCTTGAATCCCTTCATTTCCAAAATTACAAGCAGAAATGCTTAAAATTAATGAAACAGCAACAACCGACAGTTTAAAATGTGTTTTCATATTTCCCGAATTAGTTTAAAGTTGGCTAACGGCCTGGCAATTCTGCTGCGGGGCGATCAACTCAAAAGTCGAGCAAGTAATGCGAACCCGTCAGCAGGAATTGCGGGTTATAGCACCGGTTTATTGTACAGAACCGGATTTCTTTTTCAGCTGAAAATTTTTGAGCTTTGATTTAGACTTTTTTTCATCCTTTTTAAAATGCTCGAAGAGTTTGTCCAGATCATTGTTAAACTGCTCGGATAATTTTTCCCGGTTCTTTCGAACTTCTGATATGATGTGATCTTGTTCCATGTAATTTAAAATAACAATTCTTCCGGTGTAGAAATAACGGGTAATTTCAAATCTTTACTGTTTGCCAATACTTCAAGTTTAGAACGAATCGAAGCATTTGCTATGTGTTTAAAATTCCATGTCAAAATAAAATCCATCCGGTGAACACAAGCAATAGATATGTGTAATGCATCAATTGCTGCATTTTCCGGAAATGGCGTTTCTGAAACGAGGAATTTTGCAAATTCAACGGATTCTTCAGTTACTTCCAATAATGGCAACTTTTTTAAAACAGCTATTCTTTTTTTAGCTGCTTGTTGGTCTCCATCGGAGGCTTCTGATATAACAGGTTGCGAAACAAATAGATTGTATTGCGACTTTTTAGACTCCCACCAATCCGTTGTTAATTGTTGGCGTGCTGCTGTCACTAAATCGCGTGAGGTACGACTTGTTAAATAGCTGATGACAGATGTTTCGATGTAGACTTTGGACTTCATATTTGAATGTAACCGAAAACCTGTCTACTGTCAATGAACTGTGAATTGAGGTGCTATAACGGCTCAGGGCATAAGCATCGAGCTACCAAGCATAAACTCGTCTGTATGATGCCCTTGTTAATTTGCCAGGGAAAGTTTTTCGGAAATGTACTCGTTCAAGCTTTTCCCTTCCTTCTTTGCTCGAACATATACCTTACGATGAACCTCAGTTGGAAGCCGAAGCATTAAACGGCCGGAAAATGGTTTGTCCGGCTCCTCATTACCTTGCTGGCAGAAGTCTAAATAATCATCGATGGAATCGCGAAAGGCTTGTTCCAATTCATCCACACTTTTACCCTGAAACGTAATTACATCGCGCAAATCTACCACTTCGCCATGAAAAAGACCAGCTTCTTCATCAAACTCAACCTTGCCATGATATCCTTTATAATTTAACATAACTTCTACATTTTGGATGGTGTAATTCCAGCTTCCTTTAAAAATCTCCGAACAGACTTCAATGCTCCTTTATCTGTTTCTTTCTGAGGATGTGGGCGATGAAAAACCGCCCTTACATCATTCAATGCAACTCGAATCCGTGACCCTCGTCCTTCACTGAGCTCACCACCTAAGGCAGAAAACAACGATTCGATATTTTTCCACTCCACATCAGATCTTATCGGATTGTCAAAGATCTCTTGCAGGGTCTTTCGGTGCTTTGAACTCAGTTTCATAGTGTCATTTTACGACACTATATGTATAAACGCAATATTCAATAGAATAATTTTCATTTAACCATTGAAAAAGAGGGGGTAGGTAAATTAACGACCTGGTGTTTAACCGGTTTGGCCATTACAAACTATTAAAGTGATAAAATGCAAGATATACCGCAACTCTGAAAATTTTTAATTCCGGCAAGTAGCGGCCAAACTCGGTTGAAACGCTTGATCTTTACAAAAAGGGCGTACCCACTTAGATTGGTTTTTCCACATTAACCAATCCATGGAGGACGTCATGATTCACATAGGAATCGATTTACATAGCCGAAATATGACACTTGTAGCCATTAATGACAACGGAAAAATGCTGGCCGAAGCTAAACACCCTACTGCTCCGGCAAATCTGAGTCTTTTTTTCCAGCAATTTGACGGGCCTGTTCACGCGGTAGTTGAATGCACCAGTTATTGGTACTGGGTGGCGGACTGGTGTTCCGGCCACGGGGCCCCACTGTCCCTGGCCCACGCGAAGATGCTCAAAGCCATCAGCTACGCCAAAGTAAAGACCGGCTCGGTGGATGCGCGCACGCTCGCCGGGCTGTTGCGTGTTGGCCTTATCCCCGAAGCCCATCAATGCCGGCGGGATCAGCGCGATCTGCGCGATCTTACCCGGGGACGGCTCCGCATGATCGTACGGCGCAGCCGGTTGCAATCGAGCCTGTGGCAGCTGGCTGGCAAATACAACGTCATCGTGCAGGATGTCGGCTGGCGGTATCTGGGATCACTGGAAGAGTTTCTTACCAAGCGGTTGCCGTCGGTGGCGCTGGTAGAGGCCAAGCTGTTACTGGAGCAGATCAGGTTGACTCAGCATCATGTTATAGACATGGAACAGGCCATTGAAGAGCAAACCGGTTTTCATGGGCAGGTCCAGCGCCTGAAGGCCCTTCCCGGCTTCGGGCTGGTGTGCGCCTGGACGGTGGTCGCCGAGATTGGTGATATTACCCGATTTCCTACGGCCAAACAGTTTACCAGTTATTGCCGGTTGGTACCGGGGAGTAAAGATTCGGGCGGGAAACATCGCCATCGAAGTAAGAACAAAGATGGCAACCGGTATCTGCGTATTGCCTTCAACCAGGCCGCCATTATTGCCTATACGCATTACCCAGTGGTGAAGGCATTTTACAAGAAAGTAACCCGTCGAAGCGGCAAGCATGTAGCCCGTACTATGAGTCAACCAAAATCAGGACGACACAGACGAAGAATACAAAGGATTTAAAGGTAGAATGACGAAAGTAACGACCCAAGACTACTGGTTACAACCCATAAGCTCGAACGCATAACAGGATGACGCCCATCAGGGTATGTCAATCCGCACTGTCTCGAGCCTTCGGGAAGAAATGGGTTGTCGGTTCGGCTTTAGATCTGGGATGGTCCCGTTTCATGGGGACCGTTCCGTCCGGAGTGGCGGAAACAAGCCCGTAAAGATGTTTGGACGCCGGTAGCGTCATCGAAGATCACATGACCGAACATGCCATTAGAGGAGAAATCGTCAGCAGCTTAAACGAATATCACGTAAACATAAAATCTATGGTGGGGAAACTATATGCCCTTGACATTATCCTTTTTTAAGATGTTATTTTGCGTAGCTATAAATAGAGAGGCAGGAAACTACGCTGGTTTCTTGGAAACTTTTTTATAGTTCTCTTTGATATTTGATCGCTTTTTTTCACCGAGTTCAGACTTCTGCTTTTTCATCAGCTCCCTGAACTCCTTCAACTCATCATCAGACCAGGGTTCTGACTTAACAACGAAATCGACTCCTTTGGGTTCTTTAACTATAGACATAATTAATCCTGAAAATATTTTTTCACAAGCTTCAATGCATTAACGGTTTCAATATACATTCGTTGTCCTTTGAAATGTGTAGCACCAAGTTTTTTCTTGTAATGATCAATTAACGCAGACTTTGAGTCAAAGGCAACATATCCCTCATATCCTTTCTCAAACGAGAGTTTACACGCAAAAGCAAAAAGATTTCCGGCTACACCCAGATACATTTTGTTGGTGCCTTTATTGAAATTCGCACTTTCAACAAGGTGAATAAAAATATGATCACTCTTGTCTTCCAGACACAACAATCCATGAATAATTTTGGGGTTGTTAACAGTAGCCAATTTATAAACTTCCCGGCTTTTCAATTCCAGTTCAGCTTCCCAATCGAAAAGCCATTCTGCAGGTTTGATATCCTTCTTGTCTGATTTACCAAGTCGTACAACCTGCGTATCAAAAACTTCACCGGTGACACTGTTTTCAATAGAGTTGGTTAGCCGGTCAATTTCAATGTCTATCTCTTTTTTGCTCATGCTTGAAAGTACAGAATTTGAGGAAAAATTAGGAGTTAATTGTCAATTTCTGATCTTTCTTTTGCGGTTTCATTTTTGACAAATAACGGTTCAGCATTTAAGGTACTGTGTTAAAAGTCAACAATACATTACTAAAATAATTACCTTTATTCCATCTGAGAGGAAACAGCCATTTCATATGGCGGTAACCCTTGTGGTTCCCTAGCATTGATGACAACTTGATTTCCTTTTATTCGTTAATGATCACATCAGGAATTACTTCAAATTTTCCGAATCTATACCAATTTTGTACATTAAAGCATGGACACAGTAAAAGTAGATATATTAAATCCAAAAGCCAGAAAACTGCTGAAAGACTTGGCTGATTTAGATCTGATTGCTATTCGTAAATCAACCAAGAGTGAATTTTCTGAAGTATTGAAAAGAATCCGATACAAATCTGAAACTGTACCAAGCCCTGAAGAGATCGCGGGCGAAGTGGAAGCCGTTCGATCCAGACGACCCAATAAGTAAGAATGCGTCTCATCCTCGATACCAATCTATGGATCAGATCAGTTTTCTGATTAGCAGTAAATATGATAAACTCGACGAATTACTATTTAATCAGAAATGCAAGCATCTATTCAGCCAGGAACTACTTGAGGAATTTGTAACTGTTGCTAAACGTCCAAAACTCAGAAAATATATTTCAAGAGAAGAATTAGAAGATCTTTTGGAGACGATTGATGAAATTGCAGAATTTGTGAATGTAGCTTCAGAGATATCAGAATGCCGGGATCCAAAAGATAACTTTTTGCTGTCGCTGGCAGTTGACGGTAAAGCTGACTACTTGCTGACAGGAGACAAAGATCTATTGGTGTTGAAAGAAATTAGAAATACCGAAATCAAAACTATATCTGAATTCTTTGATATAATTGATTCGTAATGTCTTCTCTGGACTCGGTATTTGTGATGACAATTAACGGCTTGGCGTTTCTGACTTTTTTCTTGACTTTCAGCTAAGGGTAACGCTTGTTAACCAACCTTGTGTGGGTCATCGGGCAACATCTGTCTCGTGTGCCAAATGGTCAACATATCAATTTGATTGGTTTTTAACTCATATACAAGTCGATAATTCCCGTGTATAAGCTCTCTGATTTCAGGACGTCTGAACTCAGGAACAATTCTTCCGCTTTCCGGTTGATCGCTCAGTTTTTGGCAATGGTCGAAAACACCTTCTGCCCATTTTATAGCTATTGGTATATGATCCAGTGCAATATAATCGGTACACTCCTCAACTCGAGTTAAAAACCGATCCGTTAGAATTATTTCCATTTAGAAAGATGTTTTTCAATTCTTTCTTTTGCTTGATCCATAGTATAAGTTTTGCCTTGCTCGACCTGTTGCTTGGCTTCGAGTAAATCCTCAAGCATCTCTAATTTTTTTGTAAAACGTTCATATTCTGATACATCCATCAAAACAGCAGCACTTTTACCATGTTGAGTAAGTATTATTGGCTGCTTCTCTTTTTTTAAGCGCTTTATAAAATCGGTTGATTTCTTCCGGAATTCGGAGAGAGGTTCGATGTCTTTTGAAATTGAAATATCCATATCAGTACTTTAATAGTATTTATTCGTACTGTTAAGGTACTTTAATTGGGATGAGTATACAATGTTGAAGTAGGGTGGTTAACGGTTTGGCAAATAAGCGGCACCGGAATTCGAAACCTTGTCATTTGCTAATTGTCTTAAATCTACCGGATAATTTGATAAAAGCAAGGCGGTGTCCGCGTTGATTTGCTGGTTATGCAACCTGCAATTTATCTAAGGCGTTTTTCCCAATAATCCGGTTTTCGTTTCATATGCATGATGGCAAAAACCATGATTAATTCATCCCTGTAAGCCTTGTACACAATCGCATAGGGAAACCGATTAAGAAAAGTACGTTTTGTCTGATGCAGATAGGGATGACCTGCTTTGGGAAATTTTATCAGTCGCTGAACAGCATCTTCAAACTCTTGAATAAAATCGTAGGAAAGCTCCTGATCAAATTGTTTGTAATAATCAACGATATTGTAAAACTCGGCCTCTGCCGCATCGTCAAGTTCTAAGGCCATTTTGCTCATCAGTCAAGAAGTGCCTGTGCATTATTTTTTACTTCGCTCCAAGACTTTGCAGAACTATTACCTTGCTCATACCGGTTAATACGTTTCATTAGTTCTTCTGACCATGCATCCTCCGATTCAAATTCTTTCTCCCGGTGAAGACTATCGATCAGCATATGTGCAAGTTCTGCTCGTTCTTGACTTGAAAGTTTAAGTGCCTGCTTTCTTATTTTTTCGTTGATCATAGCTGTTTCCATTTGTTAAATACAACTGTAGTATGGTAATAAACTCAAAAAAAGGAAAATAATTTTATCACTGAATCGAGGTTGCATAACGGCCTGGCAAATAAGCGGCGCGTCTAAGTCCTTGAATGTAAGCAACTAAACGCAAACGCGTCCGGTTGATTTGCATTGTGTGTGCCCGGCATGGGTGCCTTTGGTTTACGACAATGTAAACCATTTATCTGGAGGGTGAAAGTCCCTTATGGGCAGGGGTGGGACCCTGAACCATTAGCAAGTCGCAAGGGCGTTGCGGGTAACCGCAAGTCTGAAGGAAGCGAAACTGCAAAACCCGGTACTGACGAACAGGAACCGTATAAGAGGCTTAATGAACCGGACGAGCAAGCACATCATTGTGACGTCCGAAACACCGAAAGGTGATGGCTCATTACGTAGATACGGCAGGAATCGGAGGAAAGAAGGCACTCTTACCCGGGGAGATCCTGGCTGCATGTAGAGCCAGGAAGTCAGCCAAAGCCATAGTATTCCGGCATTGCCGGAAGAAGGGCTGAACATCAACCTTCCTGAAATTGAATCGGGAGTAGTCGCTACGTTACGGATAGCTTTCCAGTAGCACTATAGCCCGGTACGAAAGTAAGGGATAGTTTCAACCGGTGAAAAGAGCGGTTGAGGTGATGGTTGGTGAACCGCCGTATGCGCGATCTGTACGTACGGTGGTGTGAGAGGCGCACTCCGCTCAATCTTGGGCGGAGCCGCCTACTCGATTATAACACAAGCTAATTAAATTCGATTTTGTATTTAATTAATCCGGGATATGGATCATTAAATCCTGCATAAAGCACATTATTTGAAATGTCAGAAATAAAATATTCTGCATTCTCACTAATACCAAGTTGCTCAAAACTCTTTGTGGAGATTAACTCACCTGAACTGTCGTACAGATCAAAATAGCTTTTTCTGCTTTGGTTCTCATCCATTTCAAAATATCGGACAAGAAGCTGCCCATTGGCCAAAGGAAGGGGTTCACGTACGACACCGGAAACTGTGACCATTCCGGAGCTTCTGTCCATTTGTGGCTTGGTGATAAATTCCAACTCTCTTTCAATAGAATAAATCTTCTCCTTTTCTGCTGTATAAATATCTATGTAGTAAGGGAAAAACCTTCCAACATATATTTTTCCTTCATTATCAATGCTAATTTGATCAGACCAACCGGACATAGAGACTTCTCTTGACTCACCTTGTGATCCTCTTTCGGCAAAGGTTGATATCATTTCGTAACCATGATCGGAAGTCCGGCTATAGTGATGAATCAAATTACCACTATATGAAAACCTAAAGCCAGTTATGTAGAGGTCATCTGGATTATTTGCAACAACTTTTGAAGGCCTGATAGACAAAACTGCTTCGGCTATCAACCGATTATCAGAATTAAGCACAAGAATTTTATTTTGTGATAAATCCGTTACGTACAAGTTTCCTGATTGATCTGCAAAAATGGAATTTGGATTTACAGTTTCCCCCGGCCCTCTTCCTTGACCAGAAAGCATTTTTGTAATAAAATTACCATTATTATCAAATATTTTGACTGTATTATCGGATGAATCTAATAAGTAAATCGAGCTATTGGGTCCAATCGCAATATCTTTAACCCTGCCAATCAAAATCTCCGACTGTTCATCAGATACGTATAAGGTATCAGAACTTACCGAAAACTCATGCGCTGATTCTTTTTCCGTCTCTTCTTGTTGAGCGCAAGAGACCAACAATGAGAAGAACAACAATTTTAATCCAATCAATAAAAGATGCTTCATAGACTCAACGATTATTGTGTTATAACGGCTTGGCATTTCTGCTGCGTGGCGACCAATTTCGGAGTAGAGCAAAAAACGCTTTCACATCAGCAGGAAATGTTTGTTATAGAGAGAGTTACACGGCTCACAATTGCTGCATGTCAAGGTCACTTTTCCCTATATTGCAAACGGAACAAAGTGTTTGAAGGTTGTCAAGTACATTTTCGCCTCCTTTAGACCAAGGTTTAATATGATCCACGTGTAAAATTATACTTGGATCTGTCGCAGGTGATTTCCCACAAATTCGACATTTAAAATTATCTTCTCGCATTACCTTGAATCTCTTTCTTATATTAATATATCGTGAAGATTGACTTTTCTGTTTTTGAGAATTTGTATTTTTCTTTTGCTCAATTTCTATTTCTCCATCATTAACGAACTTGACGAAATTCTCAAGTGCTTTTCTCCAGGTTCCGAATCTTTTCTCATATGTACTTGCGTTGAATTTAGAAAGAGGTTTTCGCATCTCATTGTATGTAGGCTGTCTTTCTAATTTTGTCCAAACTGAGATTAAGTTTTCAAAAAGTTTCTTCACCGGAATATTCATAGGTGTTCTTCCTCGTTGAAGACCTGCACGATCTACTGCTTCAAACCAAGAACGAAATCTTCGATAGTAAGTATCCAGACTATATTTTCCTCCATTCTCTTTATAATCATTCTGGGTTAGTTTTTTCTTATCAATATTTTTTGCGACTCTTTTTAGATCATTAATAAGATCCTCATCAGATATATTTCTGTGAAATGTATTTAGTTTAAATTCCATAATTTTATAGCATTGCACTTCTGGTTTCAACTCTTTAAATACTAAGAAAAGATGATATATACCAAATTCATAAGATCCACTTTGATCGCTCTATAACGGCTTGGCAAATAAGCGGTTTGTAGATACCACTTAGAAAGTACTTAATGAGCACAAATTTTAAAACAACTAAAACAATAACCAACGAGCAGATATCGTACAAATCCGCTTGATTTGCTTGTTATACTGCTAGCATTAGTTCATGGAGCAAATTCTTCGGGATGGATAGCAATGTCAGGAAATTCACGGAGAATCTTTTTGTCAAAGGTCACTAATGGCACATTTAAATCGTCAGCTAATGCTATGAA
>Ga0222634_1000626_pt1 | contig 14885 bp, 15 predicted proteins | sample AntAcemetageno50_FD_179807 | JGI IMG/M metagenome (GOLD analysis project Ga0222634, IMG submission 179807) | Saline water microbial communities from Ace Lake, Antarctica - #50 | ecosystem: Environmental > Aquatic > Non-marine Saline and Alkaline > Saline | place: Antarctica: Ace Lake | collected...
GGATTGCAATCCCACCTGAATGGCAGCAGCTTTTCCAGAGCCAGCACCCAGAGTTTCGGCAAGCCCCACGAATCGCTGCATGTAGTTCCACATGAACGTCGTGAACAATCCCAATGGCATACCCGCTGCGCCCTGGAATATGGCTGGACGATTTGAGGGACGGAAATCGGCAATCGTGTTGTTGGCTTGTCGATGTGCAAATGCCATTGCCGCACGATCCTCTAATCCCAACCCCTTGCGCCCCATGTTGTAAAACGTCATGAATGCAAACGCACGTGAACCGCGCTCGGTCTTATCTGTGATGAACGAAGTTTTGTTGGCAAACGATCTCAGCAAGCCAGTGACAAACCCCTCACCAGTTCTGCCAAATATCTCCACCTGCTCTGCTGCGAACTGGTCAAAGAATCCTGCATCTGCTGCGCGCTTGGCAACTGCCCGGCCCTCATCTGAAAACATGAAATGCGTTCCGTCAGTCACGGCTTTCGCAGGTGAGAAGTACGCGTTGCCACCAGGCGTGACCACACCATACGCACCTACACGAGCCTGCCACTGGGGTAGCGTTTCGTCTATGCGTCTGGCAGTCATTGCAATTACAGGTGGCAGCGTGGAGGCCAGGGATATTATGTTGATGACGCCCATGCCAATGTCGAACATACGAATTGTCAACGCGGTTGTAATCTCATTCAACGCGGCCGCATGTTTACGTAACGAACCTGGCATTTTGACCTGCTCGGTGCGCTCCATGTAATCCGTGAAGTCTCTGAATGGCAAATGCTCGGGAGCAAAGCGCTCCTCCATCTTGGCATACCGGCCTCGCGACTTGTACTCGCTAAGCCCCACGTTGGAAAAGCCACCGAACTCATTGAATGCCGTTTGCAGCATACGGTCGTACTGGGTTTCCACATACAGCAGTGATCTGCCAACGACAGACTCTGAATCTATATTCTGAACGCCAGCGATACGCGAAATCAATTCATCATATATCGTCCGTTTGTCACCCGCACCTGAAGCAGCTTTTTGCAGTTTCAGGTATTGCACCTCTGGCTCGAACACTGCCAATCGCGTTTGCCGTCCGATATCCGTGAACTGGCGAATGGTGGACTCGATCATTTGTTTGAACGCTTCTGGGCCACTGTCAATTGTGTTGTTAAATGATTTGCCAGTTGCAGGCCCAGTTTGGTTAGCCAGCTTTGACATGTCAGTCATGTCGTGATAAGCTTCGAATCTGGCATTATGAAAACGTTCCATGGTATCACTGGACGCCACACCCATTGTTTCATTGGATAGCTTCAACTCTTTCTCGACACGCTCTGTCAATTCTCGTTGCGTATTAGCCGACACGACACCGCGGTTGTGTCCAGCTTTGTCAATCAAATACGCGACTTCTTTGCCAGACATATCCTTCGGTGGCATGTGAAAATTCTTGCGCTTGAGTGGTGGCAGATTGCGGGCATGGCGAAGCGCTGCGTTCTCAGTGAACAATTGTTGATCTAATTCATTGAATGATCGCATGGCAAGCATGGCTTTCTCAGTGACTGCAATTGCTTCACGCTGCCCTGTCATTGGCATCATCACCTGGTCGCCCTCTGGAAACGCCTGGCCTGGAAACATTCGACGCCAGATATCCTTGTTGCGCGCAGTCGATTTCAATTGTATGTTGAATAACACCTCACCGTTTTTGCCATTTGTCGGAACGAACATGTTATCTGCCAAATCCCAACCGGCGCCATATGCGTGTCGACCATTGTGGAATGATTGCATGTCGCCTTCAGCCCCGCGATTCAGCACGGCGTTGAATACTTGACGATGATTCGTGCCCTCTGCGCCGAACTTGGCAGGGTTTAGTATTCGCTCGATGTGGTTGTCAACGGCTTTGTCTGCCAAGTCAGTTATGAAATCGAATTGGTTGAATGCTGGCTCGTCACGGAAGCGGAAGTTTTGCTGAACCAGATTGCGCGAGATGACACCCTCAGATTGGTTGCCCTGGATAACCTGTGCCAATTCTTTCTTGGCTTGCAACACAGCTTCGGGATTGCCATCGATGGTATCCATCAAGGCCTTGACGAATATCGAATTGGGAGCCGCTCGCAAACGTTCTGCCATTTGAGATCGCTGGATGGCAACAGCAGCAGCCAGGTCGCCCGTTTGCAAACCAGCGCGGTTCTCCACGTTGCGCATCACTGCCATCACAGGCTTGTTCTCGAACGGCAAGTTGAGCATTGAACCCGACAACACTTCGTTGCTGATTGTAGTTTCAACTGGCAGGTCGTCCATCACACGAATGGCTTCTTTGAGGCCGTCCATTGTGCCGACTAGCGTTTTCAAATCGTCAGTGCCAATGCGTGATTGCTCGAAGAATCTGAGAATGGCACTGTTGTCACCTGCCAAATTGAGCGCCTTGGACACATTGCCGAGGTTCTCATAAATATGATCTTGACCTAGCCCACGCGCAGTGGCAGCCGAGTTTCGTAACTCTTGGTAGGCTGCGAACTTGCCTTGCAGTGAACGGAATTGCAAATCCTCAATCGATGTAAAGTTGGCGATCTTGGCAGTGAACTCATCGCCGTGTTTGCCAATAGCAGCCACGAGAAAATCCAATTGTGAAAAGTGTGCATCATCTGGCACTGTCATGGGTGTCACGGTGTCGAGATTTATTTTGTTTACACGATCTTGCAATGCGTCTGACAAACCAGTTTTTTGCATGTGTGTCAGCTTAGCGAATTCCACAAAGTCGATTGTTTTGGCAGCGCCCTTCGGGTCTATGAATTTGAAGTCGTCGCCGATGCTAAATTCAAGATCTTTCAATTTGCCACCGACAGATACTTGGCCGTTACCGTGTGCAACGATATCCAATTCATCAAACTCGATGATAGACGTGCCACTCTTGCGGCCAATCTCACGCGGGCCGTCTTGGAATATCTCAGCGCGACCGGCCAATGCAGTTGTGCTGCCATCTAGTTCAATTGCAATTGCCGAGTGCCCTTCCAAATCATCGATGGACGTGCGCAGCTTCTCGCTTTTGTTTATCAAACTGTTTCGTTTTTTGGTCATGGCGAGCGTCGGGCCAGCCGCACCGCGTTTTTCAATGGCAGTGTCTAAGTTGGTCAAGTCATCGCGCGTGGTTTTAAACACGGCTTTCTCGTTGCCGATCTTATTTGCCAATCGTTCTTCAAAGCCGATGCGAGCATTGCTGTCCAGGTTCTCAAACGAACGCGCACCCACTGACATGTTTGGGTCAATCTCAGTAGCTTTTATTATCGTGCGTATTTCACCATTATCAGCTATGCCTTTACCTGGCTGCTTCTTCAAATTGACAGAGTGCGTCACGCCTTCAATTGGCGAATCGCGTAACATGGCTTCTGCTATCTCACCGATGCGCTGTGTAACTGCTGTTTCTTCTGCACGTGCCGCGTCGAGTCCTTGTTGGTCACCAGCCGCATCTGCTGTACGTGTACGCGAAGCAGTTTCATCACGCACCTGTGCTTGCAATGCCATAGTGTTCCCGCGTTCGCCGACAATGTTTGACATGCCATCTTGCAAAGCGAGGTCAGCAGGTGTTTGTGCAGTAGCCTTACCTGCCGCAATTGCCGTATCGGCACCGCGCTTAAACGTGCGACGCGCGATGAGTCCGGCTACGCCGCCGATTGCTAAGTTAGTGCCAGCGAAGAATGCTAGGTGATCTCCCAACGAGAACTCTTCGGGGAACAAGAATTCAGATTCGTTCATGGTTAACGCGATTGCAATGTCAGCGCCAACACCTTCGATGACTGTATCTGCCACTGAGCGACCGATGGCTTTCTTGCGGCCCACGGTAAACCCAGGTGATTTGGCAATGTCAGTAACACGAGCTGCACCAGCCGTACGCGCAGCTTGGAAATTCTTTTCGAATAGCACGGTATTGGATAGGCCGGTAGAGAAGAACTTCTTGGCACCTGGGCCAAACCCAGCTTCTGCCAGCTTAGCGAATCGCGAACCCTGACGCAGCGCTTTCATTGCCAACATGCCAGGTATAAACGCCCCAGCTATGTCGCCAACTGCACCAACGGCACTGCGGTTCTCATTGAACGCACGACCGAAACTACCGCCGTGTTTTGCCATCCACTCTTCCAGGTCTTGGTCGCCGACCAATCCGAATGATAATGTCTCGGCAAACGTATCTGCCATCGACAAAATCGCATGTGGCACAAAATACACGGCTTTCTCACCAAACGACGAGCCGATACTTTCAAGTGACTCGCGCTGTGCCAACTGTAAGCGACGGCCAGGTGTGTTTGGCAATTGGATATCGGTGTTGGGCGACAGCTTCGGGCCGTGGTTTTCAAATTGTAATGCCATTAAAAGCTCCCTATAGGTGTGTTGGCACGTGCCACGTCTTCAGGTGATAATCCAGGAGGGCCAACGTTTGGTAGTTTCGGAAAGCTTGGGAATTCGTGACCACGTGTCGCTCCAATTGTTCCTGGCGCAGTCTGTCGTTTGACTGTACCAATCGCAGTTTGCAATTTATCACCAACAAGATTCTGCGCGTAGCCTGTGATGTTGTTCTCAAATAACACTTGGTTCAAAGATGCCATTGCTGTAACCTGGGCAAGATTGCCACGTGGCTCTGTAACTTCCTGAACAGCTTGTGGTGTAACCTCACGCAACTTGCTCAGATATTCCTGCGGTGTGAAACCGATTGTCTCTATGTTGGCAAACAGAACTTGCGCGAGTTCAACTTCGCTAATCGTGTCAGTAAATATGGTGCCGTTACGAATGGCAGCCGCGAAGTCCTCATTGCCCAGCGCAGATGCGGCGGCTGCATACGAAGCTGTTGCCATCGCAGCCACAATTGGCACACCCATGGCGTGTTGCGTTGCCGCTTCAAGTGTCTTGGCTTCGATGCGATCAAACGCAGATAGCTTCTTCATCGAGAACTCTTCTGCCAACGATGTAGCTCTATCCTTATTCGGGTCTTGACTCAGCGCGTTAATTCGCAATGATTTAAGCGATTCGTTGTACGCAGCTGATGGCGTGGTCGTGTCACTGACAGCACTAGTTGACAATAGCAAGACGGCATCAGCTTGGTTGCTGATTTTGCCGCCGTTGGTAATCATGTTTTTAACAGCAGCGGCCTCAGGTGCAGATTTGCCAGCGATTGCAGCTGCAATCTTCTCGTTGTGAATCTCTAACACGAGTTCAGATGCTTGCGTGATGGCAGCAGCCGCAGCCTCGGCGTTACCAGTGCTATCTGCCATGGCAAATAACGCTTGGGCTTGCGCTGCTTTGCCCTGGCTGGCGGGTGCTAAATTGCCATCTTCAATCAGCATGTTCAATTGCGTATCTGTATCAGCGCCTTTAACAACAGGTAAGCCCGCTGCCATCATTGCCTGATTCAACGCAGTTTGCGAAGCCTTCTTGCCTGCATTTGCCATCGCGCCTTGCACCGTCTCTTCAACAGCGGCGGCTGACAGCGCACGAATTCGATTGTTGACTTCGGCTGTTGTCCATTTCATTGTGACGCCATTACCGAAATCCTTTGTGATCATGCCATCTTCACCGACTTCGCTGTCACGTAATTCACGCGCCTCAGTAAGTCCGGCGTTAGCCAAGTAATCGGCAGTTGCCTGTTTGCTAAATGCAGCAGCTTCACGCGCAGCTCTGGCAGATGCAGCAGCCGACGTTGCCGATCGATTCTGATTCTCAGCCAATCGTTTCTGTGCTTCGGGAGCTGACACTTTGTCATTCTCTGTTTCGCCTTTAGCAATGTCATCCAAAGCTTTGTTGCTCAGGTCAGCCAATGCAGCAGAAGTTTCAGCCGTTGACAATGACAGCGTTTGCAGTTGAACCGCAGTGTCACGTGCTGAATTACGACGCAATTGGTCTTGCGCTTGCGTTGCCGAGAAGCCATTTTCTGCGAGAAACTTAGGGTCTTTCAATTGCTCAGTCGGCGTGTTTTCCAAACGTACAGCTTGGGCACGCACCACTGCCATTTCATTTGCCAACAGCGCATTGCTTTTTGCCACGCCCTTGAGTTGGCGGGTATCCTGTTGATCTTTTAATTGCGTTGGCGTTATCAAGCCCTGGTCAACCAACTTGTCAAGCTCAGGCATACTCAATGTAACCAGCGCCTCTGTCTTCAAATTTGACAACTCATTGCGAGAGTCACGACCTATCTTAATTTGCTGTGCCAAACTCGCAACGTCCTGGCCTTCAGCTCCAGCCGTGGCAGCAGACACTTCGAGTTCCGCTTGCAATGCCACTGACTTTTGACGAAGGACAGATGCCTGCAATTCATCTTTGGCACCAGAAATCTTCAAAGTCTGCGCTTCGTTCGAGACACCTTCCGCGAGTTTATCACGTGAAAAGTTCTCACTGAATGCGCCAGCGATTGGCTCAATGATACGCAGGAATGGCGATTGTCGAATCTCTTCTATGCGGCCCATCTTGTCAGACATTTTGTCTAGCGAAATTGAATCCGCAGCATTACGCTTTGCCAATTGTTTCTGGCGTTCAGATGCGAGTGCCAAATCACCTTTCGTCGATGCCAATTTCGCATCAGCAAGCGCTTCATCGGCAACAGCTTTCTCTTTTTGTTCGCGAGCCAAGTCGTCAAAGCTACCTGTAATCGCCTGTATGCTTTCAGCGGTGAGGCTGTCAAATTCTGCCATTGTCTTTTACCCTACTAAGCCTTTTGGAAATAGCTGCCCGAATAAACCCTCGGTGCTAGAGCCTGTTTGCGTTTGTTCGCCCGTGAGCAATGCTGTGAGATTCTCAATGGCAGTTGTTTCTTCAAGCGAACGTTTCTCTCCGGTCTGCGTAGTCTCGGCTTCGGCACCCTTCAACACGGATAGCAATTGCGCTAACGCGCTGTTATCGGCAGCACCAGCAGCAGCTCCAGTGGCAAACACATCAGCTGCATTTGTTAATTCCTGTGTCTCTGTGTTCCTAGCGCCAATGTTAAGTTCGGAACTTAAACCGGCGAGGCCAATCTCCAATGCTGCACTAGCTTCACCAGTGGCACCTGCGACGAATGAATTACTGGCAACACCTCCGCCAGCTCCACGAGAGAGCCCAGCCGTTAGCGTTTGCAATTCACGAGTGCCCTCGAATCTGGCACGGTCGATGAGGGCTTGATTATCTTCAGTGATGGAATCGGCGGCACCTGTCGCGCGGCCCAATAGGATAGTGGCAATGTTGGATATATCTTCGCCACTGCCAGCGCCATCTCCCGACAATTTGAGAACCAAATCCTCAATGGAGGTTTGAACACCTTCGTCCAGCAATTTAGTTCTGCTAAACAGGTCTTCGTTTTGCACACCCGTAGTGAGTGTATTGGCAGTACGATCTTCTGTTCGAGTTTGTTCTGTCTCGGTCTTCTGCTCTTCCTCATCAGTAAACAGAAAGTCAAAAAGTCCCATGATATATCTCCAACTGCAATTAGATTTGAGTATAACCTATTGGACTAGGTTATGAATTGTTAATTTGGTGGGCAATTATCCTGGAAGAACACAACATGGCCAAGCAATTGTTTCTTCTCGTTGGCAGTCCAGCGGTCGATGTAATTATCATCTGGGATAATCATAGTCGAAACGCATTCAGCAGCATATGTAACATTGGTTGAGCGCTGTGCAAAATACGTTGCGACTGCCCCGATGCCACTGGAAACAAGTTCAGGCGCTATCGCGCAACCGACGCTGAAGTTCAGCATCAATGGCAGTGCTATCCATCGCGCTAATCTTGTCCATGGTTTTCTGGTAATCCAGTGATAATTGCACATAAGCTTTTGCCGCCTTTGCATCCTGTTGTGCCCGCCCTGCTAGATAAGCAAAGATGGCCACTGCGATGATACTAAGAATTTTGTACATATTGCGAGTCCGCTAACGATTGTTAATGTAATAAGCTCCGACCAGGGCCAACCGTGTCGGAGTTCCAGCGTTGCCACTTGCGGCAATAACCTGCCAATACTAATCCCGATAAGCGAACCGATTGGGAGTGCCACAAAGTATACCAAAGTGGCTTTGTCGAACCACGCTGTAATTGCACATAAGACGAGAGCGAAGGCAAGTCCCCACTGTAATGCTCGCCAAATTGAATATAAGCCTTTCCATTCTGCGGGGTTGACCCACTGTCCGCGCCATCCATTGTCCTGCCTCCATCCGATATTGCCAACAATTATTGCCGCACAAATGGCAGTTAAATCTGTACTGACCATAAACACCAGGCCAGGCCCAACGATGGCTTTTGCTACCTCTGCCACCCACTTGGGACGATTACCTTCAGGGAACCCGCCACGAACTCGGTCGGCAAATCCGACCAAGATGGCAGCGAGCACCCGCAATGCCCAAACAACTTTCCATTTCACTGTACTGGTGCCAAATAAGCTTCTTCTGCCAATTTAAGCTCTTCACCAACTTCATCCATTGTGTGCTTCATGTCTTTCAACTTGATAGTTTTGGGTGCAAACTTTGCCATCGTGTGTACACCTTCCATTGCATCATACATGTTGTCCAATACTGTGTGCATTTTAAACATCGCTTTTTGTTGAGCAATCATGAGACGCTGTCCACGCAGGATATTGCCAAAGTTATCAGTTGCCACTTTATTCAAGTTAGCAGCTAATTCTTCAATGTCACCACGAATGGCTGCCAGTATCTTTTCCAACTCATCGATCTCCACTGTGGGAAATTCCTTTTAGTTATTATTCTGCGGCCTTTTCAATCTTGTGACCAATGCCAAGTGCGGTGAATCCTCCAGTAATAAACGCAATGGCTTCAGTCGGGCTAGTGCTGATTGCCAGTGGTGAACCGATTGCTAAATTAACCAGGATGAGCATACCGTAAACGATGCTACCCATACCCCCTGCTTTTGTTTTCCAACCTGTCATGCTACATCTCCTACTCTACGTTTTAAAACATGCGAACCCGCTTTCTTTGACACGCGTTCACGCCTAATCTTCTCTTGATATTGCAACACAACTGTATCAAGATTGTCATATGTTTTGTCAAGGGCTTCCATTAGCTTTTTGTATTCCTCACGCTCTTCACTGCGTTTGGATTTCAATAGCTTCGTAAAGAATTTCATTCGTCATCTTCCTCCAGCTTCATTTGCAGCAAGTTGCGAACTGCATTTATAGACGTGTGGAATTTGGCAATGGCAGACCACTGCTCCGTGGCGCGATTGCGATAGTATTTGATAGTGAATTTCATTTCGATAACCCAAGCTGCGAGCACAACAATTGCCAAATTCTCACTGGTAAGTAAAGCTTCCATTCATGCACCTATCCGATTAGATCACGAACACCTAAAATACGATTAGCAGAGTAGGCTGCCACTGAAACTTGGTTGCTCTGATTGCCACCGAGAATATGAACGAGACCCCGATCAGCATCGTAACCAGCCAGCCAACCAACGTGGCCAGGCGCATTGATAACTTCAGGGCCTGGCTGATCGCCGTGACCGCGTTTGAGAATGACAGTTGTGTAGCCAATTGATTGGTCGCCCCATTCGGTATCCAAAATTGGTCGGCCAACCTCAAGCCAACTGCGAGCACGTAGGGATTTCGAACGTGGCAATCGCATGAGCTTGGCAATGTAATTTACGAAGCCGCTACACCATGGAACTTCATCGTGCTCTGGCCATCCAGCATCAGCTGTGAGAAATGCCATTACTTGCGGATTGTCCAATTGGCCGCGGACTTCCGTTGTCCCCATGAAACGCATTGCCAGATCGAATGCTGTCATCGGTAATCCTAATGCTTTCTTGTTCATCTAATGCTACTCCGATTTTGGTAAGGCCAGTGGTAACGGCTGCTGCTAGCGATGCGAATCCCGCTTTTTGTTCCTGCACAACGAGTTCTCGCATCTGTGTAAGTTCGGCATGGACGCCAAGTGTTGCCACCGTGGTTTCAATTTGAACTGGCACTGCGAAGTGGACTAAACCACAACCCATTGTTTTGATGTTCTCACCCGTGTCGTGGTCTTTACCAATACGTTCGCCATAAGCTTCGCATCTGTGCTTGCGGCACTTAACGCCAAATTCAGGGCAGAGCGGCTCCTCTGTGAAAAGCGCAGCCAGTTTCTCAAAGATTAACATTATGCTTTCTCTCCTCGGATGACATTCATATACAAGACGTTCAGATTAAATGTGTGGTTGTGCGAAGACGCGGCGTTCACGGCAGGGACAGCTGCCATGTTGAACGCGATAGATGTTACGTTACTGCCGCTGCCATTAGATGCTGCTGGTTTGTTTGTGGCACCAAGCCCACTAGACCCACCGAGTATTGTTATGGTGCCAGCTGGCGTAAAGCCAGGTCGACCTGATTGCGCCGCTGTCAGTGTGACAGCGGCGGGCGTGACAGTTGAATTGAATTTAGATGAGAACGTGCTTGCCCCGCCAACTGAACCGCCGCTCGATGATGACAATTTCATTGCGTAATCATTTATGGCTGCGTTGATAGTCCAGCCTGGCGGTGTCGTGCTAGACCAGAATAGCATCCGGCCAGTGGCACCAGTAGGGAACGCGTCGATCTTGGAGCCAGCCGTGTACGTGCCATTGCCAGCCAGGTCTGAATCTACCAACGTGGCACCTGCTGTCGCCCACAATGGTACACGGTTATTGGTGGCAGATATCTCGTCGAGCTTCAATGCCAACGCAGCTGTGGTTGCCGCATCTAGCGCCGTGATGTCAGCCGTGGCAGTTAATAGCGCAGATGCTTGCGCAGCCGACATCTTGCCATCTACAACTGCCGTCGCCTGTTGTATGTTATCGGCATCAGCTCGTGCCAATTCAAACCCGCCAGGCGTAGTCCCGTCATGAACATGTGCCGAGTTGTTTGTGAGATTGACAATGATTTCACCGACGAGACCTGTCAGTGTTGCCATTACCGTGCTAGTTACGCGATATCGTTTGACTCGTTTTGGCATTAGAATAGCTGTCCTGCGTCAATCATGTTGTATTTCAAAGTGCGAAGATGAAACGATTCGCCTATATTGTTGGCACTGAATTTCAAAAGTACATAGCTACCCGAGCAGCTACCAGCTAGATGCCGAATGCGCCCTGTTTGCGAAACTGTTAATGGAAGAACTTCCTGTGTCAAATCATTGGCAGCCCAGGTTGTGTAGCCATCGAGCGTGCCAAACCAAGTGCTAGTATACTCGGTTTGATCACCTGCCACTTGTCCCCAGTCCTCGGAACCTGTTGCGGTTAGCCAATCTTCAATGACAGAGTCGTCAAGGAAGTCCTCCAAATAGTCTTCGAACTCATCGGCAACGCCAGAGTCCAACATGCCAACAACAGTTTCAGTTAGCTGAGCAATATGATCGATTGATGTTTCTTGTGGCAAACGAAAAGGCCCAACCGTTATCTCTGCGAGTAACGGCGCACTAGTAGATGCCACTGGAGCCACGGCCACCTGCCGCAATGCAGCCTGCGAACCAATGGCACATCGCATGACATTCACGGTATCTTCAGTTGGCGTTTCGTCAGCCGATTCATCTGGCATGACAACAGGCGAGAACTTGCGAACTTGCTCTGATTCCAGATTATAAACACCAGCTTCGTCCACCATGCTAATATCATCAAATGTCATTGTCATTGCTGACGGCATGATAGTTGGTTCTGAACTGGCAATGCCTGCGAAGTTGCGCGGTGGCATGTCGAATGGCAGTGAGAAATCGATCTGATAATTGCCAGTTTCAGGATAGCCTTCATCCGAATCCGAAAACGTGAAGCACCAACTGGAGCCTTCCACGTCCATGACAGAATAGTGGAAACCTGCCATTGGCCCGGCGTTGATACCGATTTCGCCAAATCCGTGGTGGACGCGCGAATACACACCCCATTCTTCAGACGGAATGTAATATACAAACGCACGCGAATAAAAACTGGAACGCGAATCATCTGAAACTGACACGAGAACCCAACCCGTTTTAAAATCAGCTTCGATTCTAAATGTCATATTAGTGCGCAATTCAGTATCTATATTTGGAATGAGATTCCTGTGAAAGAATTCACCCATCAACGGCGCCCATATCTCAGGCACAGTGTCGCCAAACGTAGAGAAGAACCCACGCTCGGTTAGCAATATGTGTTGCTCGCGGTCAGTGCCACCAATACGCTGAACTGCCCACGGATTGAGAATCTGATGGTCACGCGAGAATGGTCGATGGCGGAACGGATTGGCAGCGTCAACTTCTTCAGAACGCATGATGCCAGCCTGCGTGTAAGTCATGAAGCCATTTGAATATGGCAATACCATCATGGGCCGCGCGTTGCTAGATAGCAATGATAAAAGCTGGAAGCCTGTGCCCGTGGCAGTCGATGGCACTAGGTCCTCGCCATCGTCAATCGTTGACCACGCAACAGCCACTTCACCTAGGATAATGAGTCGGCCCGCTGATTCGCAAATGGCAGTTGGCGTGGTTGGCATATTCGCATTGCCGGTAATATCTTTCCATTCGCCAAGCACGTAGTCATGCTTGATTACACCAATCTCACGATTGCAATAATACGCGATGCTACCAACAACAGCTCGTGTCCACGGCCAGAATTCTGTACGCAACGTGTGAGTGTAAACTGGATAGAGTGTGCGCGTTGTCACATCGTAACGCTGGATACTATCGCCAGTGAAATGGAACGTGTCAATGGCTGGGCCGTCACGCAGCACTTGCCATCCACGTGGCTCACGCACCAATCCGTCGAACAGCCACGTTCTGCCAAGTCCAGAAACAGGTCCGTTTAAATCAACGAAGAAATTCTTGCCATCGACTACGTATGGTTCAGCCGCACGCTTCCTGTCGACTATGGGAATTAACCCTTTGAACTGGCGTATCTCTGCGGCTTGAGATACCATTAATCTAGGTAACACTCATATTGCATTTGAAATGACTGCCCATCTAATACAGTTAGCTCAGCCGTTAGCGCACCCGAATAGGAGAAAAGCGCACCGGAAGTGCCCGATGCAGCATCGCAAAGATACGCGCGTGTAATGGCTGCGTCAAAGTTACCACCACTGGCAGTAAAAGTTTCGGTTGTAGACCTAATTGACTTGTGCCCGTTGACTGTGGCAATTGTTGGCCATCCTGTGGCATTGCGCGGAATTGTTTGTCTTGCATATCCGTTAGTGCCAACCGTTGGTTCGGTTGTGATAGACGCGTGCGTGTCAGTCTCCGCAGGTGCTTGATTGCACAAGCCCACGTGGAAATTGGCACCACCCGCGATTGGGAATACATTTTGAAAAATGGCTTGCAGGAAGTCCTCTTCACCAGCATTTGGCACTGTGTTTGGCACAATGATATCGGGCTCGCCCATGTGGTGATATGGCGATAACACGAGACTCGATGGACGTGGCATCCAAATGCGATATTGACCTTTAAACATTATACAATACTCGTAACGATGCCATCAACTACGGTAATAGTTTTGGCATCTGCGGTTGTGAACGAGCCAGATACAGATTGCCCTGCGTCTAGCACAGCTGTAAGATCACGAATGCGACTGAAATTCTCATGTAAGAAACGTACAACTTCAGGGTCAAGCGGGCGTTCAGGCGGTGTACTATCAATGTCAGTCGATAATGCCATTAGACATTGCCACCCATATCAAGACGAGCCGACCCGCGAATCAAATCTTTTTGGAATGACTTGTACAATGCGAATGTGGATGGCGAACGCTGATCGTCGTTGGTTTTGTACAGCTTTGCCAACGTGCCTTCGACTACCATATCGAACCAGTCAGTCAACAGCCAATTGGTAACGAGCGCACGTGCAGCTTCTTCCTCTGCTGTAGTAACGGCAGTTGTGTACGTCCACGCCAAATCTTCAATTGTGTAATTCGCTGGTTTGACTTCGCTCGCCGAGTAGTATTTGAGGGGCGTGAAGAACGCGAGATACGCGACGTTGACAGTCGTACTGCCACTTGCCGAACCGCCATGTCCTGCGAACACAATCGTGTCGCCACCGGTTTCGTACCAGAAGTAATGTTTGCCACGCTGCTTTTTGCCTGGCAATATATGATCGGGATAAATGGGACTGCCCTGCGGATCGTAAAGGCCAGGATACTGCACCGAACGCATCTGCCGTATTGTCGCAGGCTGTGTCCACAAGTAAGGGTCAGCCGTTGCCGTAATGGCATCTTCCACCATGTCACGGCTAAACTGCGCAAGCACTTGGCATTCACGCATAGTCGTCCGCGCCCACGACACGCAATCGTTGAGCCTGTCTGGGCGCCCGGAACGAACTATGGCCTCATCAATGGCAGCCGAAAATGTGTTGATATCTGTCATTTACTTAACATTCAGCTCGAGTTTGCCACCATGCTCGCCAGTCTTGACAGCAGCGCCAGCAGGATTGATAGCTTCCGTGACTAGCAAATCGCCATTGGCTAAGTTCCTGCTAAACTCGGCTAACCCTTTTGCATTGTTGGGTGCCATCTCACCAAGCGTCTTGGTGCTGCCATCGGTAATCTCGCCACGTAAGCGATCGAGCTGCGCTGTGTCAGCCGCGCCCTTAACTGCGCTGCCCTGATTTTTCATATGAGCGTATACCAGCTCAGCCGCTTTCACTTTGTCAACTTTGAATACCATTTGCTTAATGGCTGGCCGACTCATTGATTCGGTATCAAATGCTCGTGCCACTTCACCATGGAGAATCACTCGGCAATTCTCGAATACAACTTGATATGTAATCTCGTCAACGATTACACTCGTGCGCAACTTGGGCGCTTTCGGTGCCACGTACACGTGTTCAATTTCTGGATGATACGGGTCGAATTGTGTAACTTCACCGCTGGTATCATCCGCACCTTTTTTATTGTCATTCATTTTACATCTCCGGATTGCAAATAAAAAAGAAGGGCTAGTATCAACCAGCCCTTCTCTCAGTCGCGTGCTACTTACAAAATGCTAATCGT
>Ga0222634_1000627_pt1 | contig 14833 bp, 19 predicted proteins | sample AntAcemetageno50_FD_179807 | JGI IMG/M metagenome (GOLD analysis project Ga0222634, IMG submission 179807) | Saline water microbial communities from Ace Lake, Antarctica - #50 | ecosystem: Environmental > Aquatic > Non-marine Saline and Alkaline > Saline | place: Antarctica: Ace Lake | collected...
AGGATTGAAACTGTCTTTCCTTCCAAATGATCAAAGTTCGATAAAGTGATGAAAGTAAAGCTCCAATTTGTAGTGGCCACTGTTCGCAAAGCTTCTGGGACAATTGTTCTTGGTGTTACGCTCAAGACAGTCGAGCTGGTGTGGCCAGTCACTTCAACTTGAATTCTGTCGGTTATGTCTCCGTCTCCATTTACAATTCTCAATGCAAGAGTTCTTCCAATATCTCCAACAACAAAAGGTGATAATGTTCCATTTTCTGTGAGGGTTAAAGTCTCGCTTGTTTCCCAAGTCGAACCTCCACTCAATGTCATCACGCTGGTTGTGTTGGCGTTCCAGTTATCAAGACTCAATCCAGAATCAACAAAGAAAGCATCTTCCACTAATTTAAAATCTCTTGAGTGCAATCTTTCAACAAATCTTTTAGTCGCGCCGCCAATAGTTCTTTTTATTGAAAGATAAACAAAATCTTCTTTATATCCCCATTCGTTATCCTCCAAAATTACTGCTACACTTTCCACTTGCCCGTCAGTTTCATGTCTTGTCCAAGCCCAAACTTGTTGCTTTCTGTTATATGTTAAAGCTAAAAGCTCTCCGGTGTCCGTCACGCACCAAATAATTGAATAAGGTATCTTTGCATAAGCCCATTCAACAATCTCTCTGCGCTTGAATAAGTGGGATGATATGAGGGTTAAACTCTCACCATCTAGCCCGTCCGCTTCCAATGAATAATTCAGATATAAAACTTCTTTTCCGCCTTCTTCCAAATAAATCACATCACGACCAATCCTTAAAGGCCTAACATGGGAGCAAGGGGCAACGAATTCTTCATCTGAATCGACCGAAGTTGGTGTGATAATCTCTGAAGCTGCATTCCCTTTGACCAACCATGTTGACCCAGAAGTGAAGATGATCAATTTTTTCAATGAGGTGATATGGCGAATTTGTTGCACCTGCTCTGAATCCAAAGTGAATTGAAAAGCGTCACTGTCTTTTGCTGGGACAGCTCTATTCATATTTGCGAAGTTTCCAACCTGTGTCCCATAAAATGTCTGTGGGTTCGCATCTGGGCCACCAAAAATTCTTCTTTGTTTGTGATATGTTACTGCGCCCGGGTAATTTGCACCATCAAAAGGTCTTCTTCTTTTAGGTGGTGAATCATCAAGAATTGGCTCAATGTTATTATCAGTGAAAGTCATTTCTTCCGTTGTTCCGATAAAGCCATAAACCCCATTTTGCTTTCTGTAAATATTGTAACTTTCCGCGGCTGGTATTTCATCCCAAGTCAAAGTGATTGTGTTTGAATCAGTCAAGTCGGTCGAGGTTACATCGACGGAAGTTTTAGAGGCATTCCCTCCGGAGGTGTAAGTTGTGTAATTTGTGGTGTCTATATTGTCCCCTTGTTCATCTTTTAGCGCAAAGGTATTGGTTGCCACGCTGGCAAGTCTGGCACGCACGCCATTCAATTCTACCATTCCACCGATTGAAGCAAGATTAACAACATCAAGATTCGCCCAACCATGACCAGCAATCGTCACAACTCCGGGATTTGCTTTAGTAATTGCGGTAATAGTTTTTGCTGTTTGAGTTCCTGCAAGGCTTTCTTCTCCGGTTTCGCTGGCAACTGCGGTGACAACATAAGTGTAACTCGTGCCGCTTGATGTTCCTGTTCCGGCGACGGTGGTTGGCCATGCAATAGCTGGGTCCCAACTTATAGAATTAAGCCCCCAAGCGTAATGCTGCGTGCGAGACAGTTCGCTTTCAACATAACTCGGGTGACATAGTGTCATAATATCTGCGCTCTGGGTGTATTTTATCACCCTTAAATCAGTTTCCAGATAGGTTGTGGTCAATTCAAAGATACATGAGGCGTCACCTCCGCTGGTGTAAGTGGTGTAATTTGTGGTGTCAATATTCACATCGTCAAGATCTGTAATCTCAAAGGTGTTTGTGGTTTTGTTAGCAACTTTGACGAAGCGATTATTTAATTCCGTCATTCCGGCGATTGAATCTAACCATAACCATTTTCCATTCTCATATCCATGAGCAGTTGCGGTAATCACTCCCACGCTGGCCTTGGTGATTGCGGTAATTGTCTTTGCTGGCTCTAATACTAAGCCGCCATCCTTGAAAACTCTCACCATATTTTCGGTGAATTCCAATATGTAGCTTTGAGATATTGAGAATTGAAAAGGCACAAGCCTTGATCTCTTTGTGTGATCTTTATGTCTGGCCAAATATTCCATTCCTGCACGATTTGACACGCCACCTTGGATTTGAACCATGTAATTTAAACAAGTGCGAAGCCCTGTTGCATACTTAACGAGGTCAGTGTGTGCGTAAAGGGTCGGTGATATTTCTCCACCTGTAAATGATACTTGTGTTTTTTCTATTGGCATTATCTCCCTGCTATAAATTCGCCCTCTGGCATTTCGTCCCACTCTTCCTCTTCGGCATTCGCAACTTCTGCAAATAATTTGTGAGCTTTGTAATATTCCAATTGAATATCTCTAATGCTGGCCTTCTTGGTCAAAGGATATGCAATCAGATAAGCAAAATAATAAGACAAAGACATCACAAATGACGGTGGAAAGAGATTTGGGTCGGTAATATTTCTTGTGTATCTCAATTTTGCTGCCTCTTGGTCGGTCAAAATTGTTCTTAATGTCCCATCATCACTCAAAGAAATTTCAAAAGGGACTCTCAATAATTTAGTTCTTCTTGCTCCATCGAATATTTCACGAGCCTTTAGGCAGTCATTCGGGTACTGGTAAACAAAACCCCAATCAACCGGAGCAGTTTCGGCCAGTAAGCCAAGGATAACTCGCTTTCTGGCAAAACCCCAATCAACCTCGGACAAGCAATATTGCAACGCTTGATCATAAAACACGCGACCAATTTTTGCTTCATTACTGGTGTCCGTGTCTAATTTTGAGATCAAGGCCTTAGCTCCAATGTGAGTCAAGGCCATGTTGAAGATTGAGGTTTTAGTTGCCATTTTTATTCTGCATTTGTAATTGGTTTATCTGGCGCTGTTTCGTCAGTAAGAGGGGCGGCAGGAGTGTTTCCAAGTTCGGAAGCTATCTCTTGACCTTTTTGCTCAACATTCGCTGCATCCTTAGCTAATTCAGCCTTAGTTTCAAGGAATTCGATAATAGCTGGGGCAAGTGTTTCTCCTTTCATATTTTCGGTTTCGATGTCGTTTTCAGCAACGAATTTTTTCATCTCATTATAAGACATATTTTTGCCTGCATCATTCTTTGGAAGAATTGGAGCATGTGGAAGTTGTGGAGCTAATACAACCGGTGCAACTTTCTTTACAATTAGTTTAAGAAATTTTGGTGCTTTTTCTTCTGTCAATGTTTCAGAAGTGTAAATCGCATCTGCTTTGTAGAAGATGGCTTTTTCGCCTGCTTCGCCATAGTAGCAATCCCGCAATACTTTAAATTCTTTTTTCATAATATTTTCCTCGTTTTTTTAATGATTAAAAGGGTGGGGACAATTAAAGCCCCACCCCAAGAAGACTAACCATTCACATTTGATTGGAAGGCTTCAACGATTCTCGCAGAGAATGTGCCGGCTGTTAAATCCGCAGTCGCAACTGTGTATTTAAGTTGAGCATATCTTAGCAATCCTTGTGGGATTGATCCGCGATAAACAACATAACCAGCAACCAAAGTCGCAACTGGCACAGCAGAGGCAAGCAAGAAGCTTTTATCTGGTGTGAAAGTAGTTGTTGAATCGGTTTCTAATGCAAAAGTCACGGTAGCAGAGCCACCAGAAGTGCAAGTTGTGCCAACCACAACTTCTAACATTAGAGGGTTTCCCTTTGCATGGTCTTTAGCATCGCCAAAGTCAATGTAGTTAGTGGAAACGGCAGTATCAGTAACGGCTTGATCGTCACTAAGTTCGTTTTCGTAATCTATAATCATGATATTTTTTAATTAAATGTTAATAAAAGGTTTAGCTTACAACGGCCTCTGTGTTCAGAATCGCATCAACTCTTCTAACTGGAATCCCGTCAAAAGTCATTACATGCTTACCAGCTACATTTTCCATCATCAAAGTAGAGTTAGCCACTTTGTTTGAAATCTGTCTGCGTAAGAATGATTTGATTTTTTGGTTACAATAGAAGACTTGTTTGCCACGCCCTTGAGTGTGAAGCAATTCAATAGCTTGAGCCATTAAATCGATTAGATCAGCACCAGTTGCAGCGTCTTTTGTAAGATCACCAATATCAATATTAGCAATACGAACAATAAATCTCCAATCTCTTACAGATAAACCAACATCCCATTTGAAATGAGTTCTGTAAATCTCGTAAGTTCCTTTAGTCGCATGCTCTTTTGTTACTTGTCCTTTGTCGTTAGACTCTAAACCAGCTTTTTGACCTTTAGGGAAGATTAAATGACAAATATTGTCATCCCATGTTACCAACCAAATAGAAGTGTTTGCACTTTCAGTACCACCACCACTTAGAATTTGACCGCCATTGGTTGCAGTTGTTGAGCTAAATCTTGGAGATAAACCCATGAATTTTTCAGCATCAACAGAAGTGTCACCATAAATTAGCGTAGAAGCTAAAGTTTGGCCTAACCCTTCAATGAAAGCTACATCTTCTGATAATCTAAATTCTTTTACATTCCCGTTAAGGTCAGCTAAAGATTTATCTGTTTCAGAATATGTTTCTAACATACCAATAGAATCATCAACTTGGACAGTTGTTGATTTTTCTGGTTGCACACCATAGTTAAGGCGTCTCCATGTTCCAGCAGGTAAGCCAGAGCGGATAGTCGTTCTATGAGATGTTGCACCGTTAGACTCTTTAACGATAGCGTCTTCCATTAGCTCGTTAGCTTGGCTAAGGATTTCAACGATATAAGGCACTTTGCCGTTTTCGTCGACTCTCTTCGCCCAGTCGGCAAAGGAAAGATTTGTTTGGTTAATAGCAGCCATAATTATTTATTTAAATTAAGTTAATAAAAAGTTTATTACGATGATTTGTTGTCATACATAATGTCAGAAGCAGGCAATTGAGCAGCGTTTCCACCTTTCTCAAATGATCCACCTTCACTGATAGCATCCCCAATCTTAGCCATCAACCGAATCATCTCCGGGTGATTTCCAAGGCGAGTCTGATCTAAAGCTTCTCTAAGTTCAGGAGTTCCAAATTTTTCCAGCGCTACATTGGCTTTCTTCACAGAGGCCTCAAAGCGTTCGCCGCCAATTTCCTTATCGGTCTTGGCAGATTTGATCCAACCTTGCTCAATTTCTGACCACTGATCTTTTAAAGTATTATCAGAGTCATTCATCCTTTTAGAATATCCATCAACCAAGTCTTGCACAGCTTCTTTCGAAAGTTTGTGTTTTCCGGCTATCTCTTTGACGCCATCTAGTAAGCCTTGATCAACTTCCATCCCTTCTGGGAGGTCGCTAGGTAAAACAACATCATCGTAGCTTATCTTTTTATCGTCACCATCCTTGGACTCATCGGAGGACTCATCGTCTTTATCTCCTTCGTCTGCGGTATCGGACGGGTCATCAGATTTCCCTTGATCCTTGTTGTCGGCACTATCATCACTAGTGCCATTATCATCTTCCTTTGCATCCGGATACATTGTATCGGCTACATTAGAAGAAGAATCTTTGTTCGCAGCGTCATCATTTGTTGTTGCTGCGTTGTTTGTGTTTTCGTTTGGCATAATAATTCCTCGTTCTTTTAATTAATAAATGTAATAAAGCCGCAAATAATCGATCCACTTGCAATCATGAATGAAGCAAATGCACCAATTCTCAAAGCCTGTCCGATGTTATTCTTCGCTGTGGTGAATTTCACTTGTGCGAAGTAGGAAAGGGCCACGCTGGCGATACTGGCCAACATCGCAATCAAATAAGCTTCCTTATTGTAGCTATGAAGCAACAATGCGCTGGTAAGAAAGAGCATAATTTGCGCTAACATTCCGAACTCTATTGATTTTTTCAGGGAAATTTCTTGGCAATTATAGAAATGAGTTTCCCACGCTTGAAGTTTTATCAACTCATCCGCAGGGATTCTCTTTTTTCTTATTGGTCTTTCCGGTCTATCGCCCAATTCTTTAGCGATACTGCCTTTGGTAAAATTTTGTTTTATGTTCTTGTCCATGATTATTTTTTCGTTTTATTTTTAATAATAATTGCAGAAGTTCCTTGAGGGTTAGCATCCATTGCTTCTTCCAAAAGAAACTGTCCGACTGCCTGCATTCCACAGTTGTAATCAGTCGAATGTCTGTCTCCGGAATAAGCATTGCGATAAATTCCACTAAATTCAAAGAGCCTATAAATCAATCTCTGGCCTTCCGCAGTAGAAAGAACCTTCCTCAAGTCATCTCTTTCTTGATTCGTAGTGTCCGCCTCCTGCTTCTTCTCTGCCTTTAATTCCTCAAATGGAGTCAGATCTTTATTTGACATCTTCACCCCCAATCATTTTTTCTGCCTTCTCTTTGGCTTCCTTTTGATCTTTCAGGAATTGATTAAGCATCTCTTGACCTTTCTGGCGTCTCAATTCGATTGCATCTGCAAAAAAATCTTCACTGGTATTGTCAAATTGAACATCGCCAATGTGCTTTGTGTCCATTGAAAGAGGAATATCACAATAAATCTTGTGACCTAAATCTTTCAATTTGTAGATAAGTGATAAATCTTCACTCACTCTTTGCATCAAATCTGGCTTGCCATCCTTGCCGTTCTTGTAGTAAGGCGAGCAATAAGGTTGAGCAAGTTCTTTGAAGACACTCATTTCAAACATCAAAAGCCCTGTTCCAATTTCTGAAATCTCGGTAACTCCTCTTTGTTCGTTTGGTTGAATTGATAATCTCTCACCATCCAAACCTTTAGCAACTTGGCAATACGGGAAGCGTCTTTTTGGCACGGTAGCACCTAAGATCTTCACGGGAGGCAATGATTGTCCCTCACCTTTTGCAGTATCAATCATCACATCGATGAATCTTTGAATCGTGATTGGTGGAAATACCATGTCAGAGTCAATAAATACGATATGAGTTGCACCCATTTGTTCCGCTTGTGCAATTTGAGTGTTGCGACTGTGAGCAATCTCCGCGCCCTTTGTGTTATTTAAGGCAATTCTTAAATTAACAGAGGTCGTGTGGTTAGATAATGCAGCCAAAGACATTGCAAAATCAGCATGAACCATAGTCCCAGAAGGTATTGCCACAAAGATTTTAAGGCCTTTGTATTTATCACGAAGCTCACTTGGAGTCGGGCCATTCTTAGCTCTTAACTCTTCCATTTTAGCTTTCTGTGCTTTCGTCAGTTTAGTTTTACTCGTCATTTTTATTATTGTGTTTGGTTAATAAGGGATTCAAGAGCGTTTCCATTCGCTCCTTGAGCTTGTGACAAATCCTTAATAGTCTTTGCCGCTTCTGCTCCCATCATGGCTTGCTGCTGTTGTTGCTGGGCTTGCGCTTCTGCTTCAACGAGCTGTTGGGCCTCCTCATCACTTCTGATAAGGGATGGATTCGTTCCTAGCATCAATGAATAATCATCAATGGTTTGGTCAAAATTCAGTTTGTGTCTTGAAGATGGATTTAAATTGATGATGTTAGCCGCGAAGCCCATCAATCTATCCACCGCAGAAACTCCAACCGCTCTTTGCGCTTGGTGTAACACGGACACATATTCAATTTTCATATCAACGCCATGTAATTCTGGCGGTGGAGCAGGGATCTCGCCTCTTCTCCACATGATATTGAAAGTTCTGTTTACTAATCTGTCTAGTAATTCTTTATTTAATCTCTCAAGAACTGGCCCAAGCATCAATAATTTCTCTTCATACTTCTTTTCAATCTCGGTCGCGGTAATTTGACGACGATCTGAATTGGAAAGCATAAGGAAAAGATCTGTGAAATAAGCTGCTCTTATTCTTGATCTGATTTGTTCTGATTTTTGCTCAAGTTCATTAAGCCTTAAATCAACTCGATAAGCTTCTTGGAATCCGGGGCGACCATTTACAAATGAAGAGTAAGTCACGCCACCCGGTAATTGGGATTTGTGCTTATTTCTCATGGTAGGATCAGCAACCATTGAAGGGCGAACCATCTTTTCCACCGCTTCTGAACTTCTCTTCTCGTGTAATTGTAATTGTTTGGCATCACCTAGAGCATCCATTCCGGGTGAAGATGAAGCATAAACATCACCAGAGTTTAAATCCCATCTAGGCACAAGAATTGGGAACTCTTCATAACCTTTGAAGCTTAAAACATTTGAATCTGCGGACTTTTCCCAAACAACATCGCGGAAAGGTTTATTGATTGAATCAATTTTGGTTAAATCTCTTCCAACATTTGGCTCAACAAGGTGACAAAGGTCAACCCATGAATCAAGAGCGCCACGATTATATTGATCTTTGATGGAAGATGAGACTTTATCCTCACCATATTTTTCAACAACTTGGCCAACCGTCAAACGATATTCACGGCCAAAGGTGTTGACGATTCCCTTCTTGTCATTAGCAATCCAATATTCGCCTTGAGTGTAAGTTTGTGTGAAAATTGTGTCATCTTCATCTTCAAATACTCCAACCGCTGCATTTCCAAATAAACCAAGCTCGGAATAACATCTAGGCAAAGAATCATAAAGATTTGAACGGGTAAAGACTGCATTCATGCGTTGCATTACAATCTTATTCCAAACTTTTACAGCCTTTCTTTCCTGCATGTCTGGGTCTGGATGAGCAAGATTGAACCAAGGGCGAGCAGGAGAAGTAAGATTTGACATCATACCGGAAGACAAAACCCCAAGGGCCATCTTCGCGGTGTTGTCAATGATCTTGCCATTCTTCTTTCCGCCTTTATTGGTATCAGAAGATAACCAGCGACCAATTCGTGGCAGGTTATATTCGGCCAACTCGCGATGATGAGATTCGAAAGTGTTATATTCACTCTTCAAAGCCTTTAAACGCGACTTGAATCTGTTCATTACTTTTGCGCCTAGTTGCATAAATTATTGTCCTAATAAGGTTTTGCCTGCTGTTTTCGCTTTGTCTTGAAGGCCTTGAGCGCCAGTAAGAATCGTTGATTTTCTTCCTTGATTCCTATTTGACTTTGATTTTTGTTCCGATCTAGCCTTGCTTGCTTCGGCTGTTACCTCGGTTGATTGTATTGGTTCAGGAGGAGGAGGAGGAGGGGTAGGAATTGACGGAGCGCTTACTGTACACATAATGTTTATATAATTTTAATTAGCCCGTCCGCTCATAAAATTTATTTACAATGAGATTTTATCTCTAGTTGTTGCTAAATGCAAACTCTTTTTAATTGTCAATCATCCATTTGGTCACAAACCTCGTCCTGTCCTTGCTGTCCCGTCACTAGAGTTACCTTCTTTGTAATCGGCAGAGCGAAGCCCAGCATCCAAGAATCCATCTTGTTAGGTGATCTTAGACCCCTTGCCTTCATGTCCTTTTTGCTTTCAAGTTGAATCTTCCCCGACATATTTGAAACGGTTTCTGTATTTTGCAAGTCAGAATAAAGCTCGTCATTGTCCGGAAGACAACCACCCTCGATCAACCACTTCTTCCCCATGCCTGCCATGTAGGCTCTCATGTTCAAATATCCTTCATCCGGAGACTTACCAGCAAACCAAATTAGATTCCAATCTCTCCCCCATGTTCTACCAATTGAGACAATCCCTGTGCCATAACCAGCATCAATATTGACTCCATCGGCTTGATGAGTATCTTCCAATTGAGCAACAATCGTCGCAATATCAACATCATTGTCATTTTTAGGAATAGTTTTGAGTAGTTTGAAGACCAATCCTTGCAACAAACCAATCTCAATCGCATCGTCACCTTCCCAAGCTGGATCAACGGTGAGGACTTTTGGTGCAAATGTGTATTGGTGAGGCTTGATTTGTCTTCCTCGTGCTGCATCGGTGATGTCTTCTGGGAAGAATTGCTTGATTGATTGAGATGGAAAGACTCCTTTGACACGAACCTTGAAGAAATCCGAGTCCACGCCGTGATCATCTTCCCATTCTTTGATCTTCTCTTTGTTGGTGATCTGAACATCTCGACTATCAACGCAACGATTAAGCCAACGGTGGCGAAATTTCCTGAAACATTCACGGAATCGACCAGAGTTTCTTGTGGGGTTTCCAAATGCAAACCAGAAAGGCTCTCCATCTGTCATTCCACCCTCGGCCACATCCCAAATCGAATTGGGTATTGCGGAGGCTTCATCGAAAATAAAGAAAGGTGAGGCAGTCGCAGCGTGTAAACCAGCAAAGGATTCTGAATTCTCTTCACGGCAAGTCATCGCATCAGCTCTCCACGCTTCCGGATAATCCTTGTGGTAAAGGTTCATGTTACCCTTTCCGTTGTTATATTCAAACCAATGGCCAAAGACACAGCGCTTTTTCCACTTTCCTAGCTCGGCCCATGTCTTAGTTCGGAGCTGGTCAGAAGTTCCGGCGGTGATTATTCCCTTCGAATTGGGACGAGTTGACATAATGAAGAGGATTATTAGAGCCGTCAGCGTACTTTTCCCGATACCATGTCCGGAGGTTATAGCTGCTTGAAAGGCCTTGACTGCTTTTTTGCCATTAAATCCATTGACTTTGATTGCTTTTTCCCAATCTGAAAGCAAATCCATCGCCCATTCATCTAATCCATATTCACTTTTCCAGATATGTTTGTATTTCTCCGGAGTCTTTACGATCTGCATTGAAGGGTCACCACTCCAATCAAAGGAATATGCAGCCCAACCAAGGGGATCATCGAAGAATTTGCCAGCATCAATTCCTAGAAGTTGATCTGCTTTTGTCATTTGTGCCATTTTGTTTAAAATAAAATTAGTTGCTTAATGTGTTCTTGATAACGAAATTCGGCGGCTTCAAAATAATCTTTATCTAGTTCGCAACCAACAAAATCAAATTTCATATCGTGAGCGGCTATTCTACTGCTTCCGCTTCCTAGGTGAGTATCTAGGATTTTATCACCCTCTTTTGCGTAATTCATTAAAAGCCATTTGTAGAGGGCAACTGGTTTTTGCGTTGGGTGGATTTTACCGCCTCCTTTGGGGGTGCTCATTCTAAATATTTTTGCTAATTTATCAAATGAAGTCCAAGCTAATTCTGTCATTGCTAAACTAAAATCTTGACTAATTTGCTTATCCCAACAAATAAAACACCTTGTGTTTCCCAAGTTATCCAAAAAGTAATTACCACCCCATATAATCTGGTTTTTACTCACCCTTTTAAGCTCCTTAAAATATTCTTTTGATGGCGTTTCATTATCCCACCCCTTTTCAACAACTTCATTAAAATTCATTTTTCCACTATTACCACCTTTAAATTTATCTCCTATCCCATAAGGCGGATCAACAATAGCCAACTCAAAATACCCATCAGGATATTTGGCCATTAGTTCCATATTGTCACAATTATATACTTCGCTTTTCATGTTAATTTTTTTAAAAGGTTAAATATTTACGGGGTTTACTTTAATTTTAGCCATTATTCGTCCTCAATTAGTCCAGCTCTTCGCCTTCCTTCATGAATTTGAGCGATAATATTGCCCTCAAGGCTCAAATCAGTCTTCATTTTATCTTCCCACCTGAAATTGTTCTTGAGTACGAAGTCAGCTTTATTGCCCTTCTGGCCTTCAAAGAGTTGATCAACTGCATAATTTTCGCATTTTTTTTTCGCACGCGTGATAACCGACCCAAAGTATTGTTGATTTTCGTCGTCGTCTCCCCTCTTCTCATAGTTGTTTAATGTTTCATCTGAAATGCCGAGGAAGCAGCAAAGGCCAGTGATATGCAAGGGAGCAGGTGACTTAACTTCAACAACCTTTCCTGTCATCGTAACAAAAGGACGAGTCCTCTCTTGACACTGGATGAAATATCCTTCAATAGCAGTGGATAGTTCCAGTGATGTTTCATAAGCAGGTGGTTGCCCCGCATTTGGTCGTTTTGCTGGTGGGGCGGCCTTGATTATCTCTTCTGATTTAGCCAAGATAGCTTCACGCTTAGTTTCTGCTTTAGTTTTTTTAGTCATTCTTTTGCTCTATTTCAATGTTAAATTCAATAATCGCCTTAGCTGCGTCGTCGTAACGAGCAGAAAAATTAATCTTCTTACCCTCAATGAAGGCTTTTGTGATGTCTGGTGTAATTTTAACCCATCCAGAATCTTCAAAGGTAATTTTTAAGTCTTGGCTTTCTCTAAACCTATCAAGGTCATATTGTAAAGCCCTATTTTTTGGCCTAGTGAATCCTCTTTTCATGTCCTGCCCTCTATTTCAATGATTAATCTTTCTTTTTCAATTCTCACAATCTCTTGCAAGCACATTATTAATTCCTTTCTCGTCATGATTTTTTTCTATTTAAAATTTCTTGTTGGCGTTTCGCGATAAAATAAAGCTGGTCAGCACCCAATCTTTTAGCGTCTCTCTGGTGGTCTGTGTAAATTATCTTGTTGTGGATGTTTGGGGTAGGGATGAGCCAATCGAACTGCTTCAAGCTCTCTTCCAATTTCCTTATCTCATGCGCTCTTTGTAGGGCGTAGAGGAAATTGGATTTTGGTTTTATAAATTTTATCAATATTTTTATCATAATTAGTCCCGTTTTTTATTAATGTTAAAAGTTTATGGCCCAAAAATCAAGTTGCTCTGTTTGAGTTCCAATCAAAACGAAGTATTCTCCCCCCGTTTTCCTTCATTCTATCCATCACGCGATCACCCACAAAGTCTTTCAGCTCTCCGGGTTCAAGATTACTAATCAAAATTGTTGGCTTCATGTCTTCGTAGCGGTTATTTAGGATTTCGAAAAGAACTAATTTTTCTGCTTCCGTTCCAAATTGCACTCCAATTTCATCAAGGATTAAAAGATCCGGATTCTTAAACCAGTTAATCGCCTCTTGCTCCTTAACCTTGGAATCACGCGACCAAGTGTCCTTGATCTGCCTAATAGCACGAATAACACTCATGAAAACGGCTGTCCTTCCTTGTTGGATGGTGTCATTTGCTATCGAACAAGCTAAATGAGTTTTTCCAGTTCCAGTTTTTCCACAAAAAATCATGCTTGTGCCTAGATCAAAATTTCTGGAAAAGTTTTTGGCATAATCCGCGCACAATTGCTTTTTCTTCTTTTGATCCTCGGACTCTGGTTTGAAAGTTTCAAAGGAATGATTCTTGAAGCGAGTCGGAATTCCAGATCTTCCCAAAGCGGAAGTGATTCTGGCTTCTCTTGCCCGAACCTCTGCGTCTTTCCTCCTTACCTCTGCAAGAGCCTCTTCCTTAACTCTTTTTTGCTCTTGGCATTGTTTGCAACTTGGTTTTGTCCATGTTCCATTCAGATAAAAAACTTTTGCTTTTATCTTGCCGTGAGTTTCGCAATCAAGATCAACTTCCTTTTCTTGAAAATTAATCGCTGCGCCTACCTGCACATGCTTTTCTTTTATTTCGTGACTCTTAGTCAACGATAAATCCTTCTGTTCCATTGTCATAGTTTTTGTCCTCCAAATTGTGATTAGAATTATTATTGCTTTTATAGTCGTCGTCGTCCCAGCATCCTTGATTTAACCAAGTAGCAGGGTGTTTCCAGTATTTAGAGACTTTACCCCTAGTTTTAGTGTATTTAGTCACAGCAGCCAAGATAACTTCCAAAGAAGTGACTTCCAAAGCTTTAGAGAAACTTTTCAAAGCAGTTGGTTTAGATTTTTTATAAGCATAAGCGATCCAGAAAGTTTCAAATTGAGATAATTCCAATTCTTCTATTTCTTTATTCTTCTTAGTCTTCTTTATATTATTAAGCTTCTTGTTAGTCGTCGCCTGTTCGTCGCCAGCCTGTCGCTTGCCTGTCGCTTGGCTCGTCGCTTGCCTGTCGCTTGGCTCGTCGCTTTCATCTTCATTGATGTTGTAAACCCTTGAATCTGTTAGCTTCGCAATAGTTCCTCTGTTCGTCGCTTTGAACGACGCTAGCCCGAACTTTTGTATGTCGCTTTTTGCAGTTCTGTAACGCCTTTCTGTCAACCCTATGTTTTTAAAGTCTCCAATAAAAGCCTCTCCGGTCTTCAAATTACTAACACAAAAATCATCATTCCTTTTGGCACGCATTGAAATTTGAGTCAAAAGCATAAAAGCGTCGGGTTTTTTCATTAACTCCTCGGCCTCTTTGCTTCTCATTAACATTAAAAATGGTTTATTTTTATCTGACATTTTCCCTCCTTTTTAATTCTTTCTTAAAAATGGCTACTGCGTTGGTATTTTCTGAATTCCATATTAAACTTCTTTAGAAATTAATACAGACTCTACCTTTTGGATTGTTGAAAGCTTTGGATTCTCACTGGTCAAAGTGATTGTTGTGCTGATTGTAACTTCTGAAAGTCCGGTGAGTTCTGCTAATTGTTTTTGAGTTATACCAGCCTTTTTAAGCCTTGCTGGCCACTGTTTAATAACTCTAATTAGGAAGGGATATTGTGTAAGTCTTTTCATTGTAAAATATATTTGATCAATAAAGCCAAATACATCTTACAACAGAGAATTAAAGTAAACAAGTCTTTTATTTTAATTCTTTTAGGGGGTGGCGTCTTTAATCAAATATATTGAGTAAACCACCTCCAAGGGAGAAGGGGAACGGACGAGGTAAAACCCAAAACCTTTTAAAGATTTTACAACTAATCACCCAAAAAACAACCTATTTTCCCGACTGGGAAAAATGGTCACTCCTATTATAACCCTTCTCCCCCCCTTTCTACCCCCTTCTCCCCCTTTCGGAATTAATTAATATTTCTTCTTGACACAAGGGAAACGATAACCTAATATAAGGATATGGCAATTAACAGT
>Ga0222634_1000629_pt1 | contig 14794 bp, 21 predicted proteins | sample AntAcemetageno50_FD_179807 | JGI IMG/M metagenome (GOLD analysis project Ga0222634, IMG submission 179807) | Saline water microbial communities from Ace Lake, Antarctica - #50 | ecosystem: Environmental > Aquatic > Non-marine Saline and Alkaline > Saline | place: Antarctica: Ace Lake | collected...
CCAAAAGAAGTGCCGTTCCTTAATGGCATTTCTTGACTGTTGATAGCAGTTATCTAAAATATTAATTGTACATTGCAGCAACAAAAACCAAACAAATGAGCGATATTATTACACAAGCAAAAGCCAGCGCACCAAGCACAGGCGTATTCTCAACCCTCGAAGCGTTCGAGCACTGGCAACGAGTGGCAAAGATGGTAAGCGAAAGCAACATCGTACCCGCTAATTATCAAAAGAACATTTCAAACGTTATGATTGCGATTGAAATGGCTAACCGAATAGGGGTGTCACCCTTCATGGTCATGCAGAACCTAGACATTATCAAGGGGAAACCATCTTGGAGCAGCACGTTTATCATTTCGGCTATCAATAGTTGTGGCCGCTTTGATCCGTTACGCTTTGTATTCGAGGGAGAACCAAAAACAAGCGAGTACGGATGTCGAGCCGTAACGAAAGACAAGGACGGCATCATCTGTAAAGGCCCGTTGGTAAATTGGGCAATGGTTAAGGCTGAAGGGTGGTTAGACAAGTCGGGGTCTAAATGGAAAACGATGCCTGAAATCATGTTCCAATACCGCGCCGCCTCATTCTTTGGACGCTTGTATGCTCCAGACATTTTAAATGGGATGCACTCGGTTGAAGAAACGGTTGAGATTGTCTCCAAGATAGACCCCAACGCGAGGCTCGAAGAACTTCAAGAGTTGTTTATCAAGAATGGTGAAAGCCTAAGCGATGAAGACAAGGAGGGGATAGAGAGAGTGATCGCTAATAAAGAGGTCAATATGTACGCGAAAGCAATTACTCACCTTAAAACCCTTTAGCCATGTTCGAGAACAACAATAGAGCAGGACGCTTTACCTCAAGTCAGATCGTTAACCTAATGAAGAACGGGCGGGCAGCGGGTAGCGTTGGAGCACCATTCTTTACATACGTAGACAAGAAGCGAAGGGAACGAAAGCTGAAAAGATCCTTTTCACTAAACAAGGGCAACCGTTCAACGGCGTGGGGCCACCTCATGGAAGCGTGGGTAATGTTCGACAAGCTGGGATTTACCTACGAACACCACGGTAAGAAGACATCCATTCATCCGAGTTATGACTTCTGGGCGGGAACAACTGACTTGCTTCAAGCGGGCGTCAAGGTGGGCGACATTAAATGTTACGAGCCCGACAACTTCACTCAACTTGCAGACGTTCTACTTCAAAAAGATGTGAGCGCCTTCAAGAAGGCTTACGAGTCTGAGTACTGGCAGCTGGTATCCAACGCTTGCATCCACGGGGTGACCAAGGCAGAATCAATTCTGTTCATGCCAATGAAATCGGAGCTGGATAGAATACGAACGTGGCTGAATGACCTCGATGTTAAAGAATCAGAAGACCTTCACCGTTACAGATACATTCTCGATGCCTCGGATGAAGATTTACCTTACCTTCCTGAAGAGTGTACGGATTACGAAAGCCTAATTACATTTGAATTTGAGATTCCCCAGGAAGATATGGATGCTCTAACCGCTCGTGTCCTAATGGCAGAAGAAGAATTGCTAAACCCAAAAACCAAATAGAATGAAGCAGCAGCCCGAAATACTAGACGCACTAAACGAGTCAACAGAGAGCCAGTGCAACATGATACGCGCTCATCTCAATGAGGGAAAATCCATCACACCGATGGGAGCGTTAACCCTGTTCAACTGCTTTCGATTAGGCGCGAGAATCCACAACCTCCGATCTGAGGGGATGGACATTGAAACCGAAATGGTCGCGAAAGGGGATAAACGATTTGCGAAGTACTACCTAAAAGATTCTTAACTTTATTCAATGCTTGTGATTGAGTTGGTAAAATATCGAGAAGATTTGGTTGGTTATGCTCGCGGCATTGTTGGAGGCTACGCTGAAGATGTAGTCTCCGACTTGTCCGAGTATTTTCTAAGAGGACGCTTTAACGCACCACCGAATCCCTTACCGCTTTTGATGTGGTACACGAAATGCCGATGCATTGATTACCTACGGTCAAGCTTACCGACGCAAGAGTTGCCCCGTGGCCTTCAAATCATAATTGAAGAGAGCGTTACAGATCCCCGAATTGAATACATCGAAGCGGCCCTAAGAGAATTACCGCCGCTTGTGTCAAGGCTAATCGTATTGAATCGAGTGGAGGGTATTACAGTGCCTCAGTTGGCAAAGGAAACAGGGATAAGTATGCAGAGAATCAAGTACCTTATTCGAAGCGGTAAGAAACAAATCCAAGACAATGAAACAAGACGAACATAGATTACAAGTGGCGTGCGTTAATTGGTTTGGCTACGCATACCCAAAGCTAAAGCATCTACTCATTGCTATTCCCAACGGAGGTAAGAGACACCTTACAACGGCTAAGAAGCTCAAAGCAGAAGGCGCAAAGTCTGGAGTTCCTGACTTGTTTTTGGCAGTTCCGCTATGGTCTTACGGTGGCCTGTGGATTGAAATGAAGGTGAAGCCCAACAAGCCTAGCCCTAATCAAAAGAAGTATCTAATCGAATTAGAAGAGCACGGGTATGCCGTTTCCGTTTGCTACTCCTTCGATGAGTTTGAGAGAATAGTAACCGATTACCTAGACGGCATTTACAGGAACGAAACACCAATAGAAAAATGAGCAAACAACTAAACTTAAATTCCGACACACCAAAGAAGCCCCGAAAGAAACGGGTCTACAAAACCAAAGGTGAAACCGTTAAGGCAGGCGACTTGGTAGAGAAGATAACCACGGCAACGGGAATAAAGAAAGCCGTCGAAGTCTTCAGCCTTATAACTGGCGCTGACTGCAATTGTGAAGCGAGGAAGGAGAAGCTGAATAACATACCTCTGTTCAAGCGAGGCCGACTAAAGGCTAAGTGCATCACGCAAGATCAGTATTATCAAATCAAAGAGGTGTTGATAGTTAAGAACAACTCGCTGACTCGAGAGCAGTCAATCAAGATCGCGGAGTTTTACAGCACGGTGTTCTCAACGCGATACAATGTCTGGTGCTTGAATTGCGCTGAGATTTGGAAATCGAAGATGAGGGACCTGCAGGGCGTTGTTGACTTTTACGCTGAAGAATTAGGAGAATAGTAAAACCAAAAACCAAATGAAAGAACTCATAGACATAGCCTATCCAATACGAACGAGCGCAACACCTGAGCAAGATCGCCTACTCAAGTATTCGCTCCGCTCCCTAGAGAAGCACGGCGGCAACTTCGGCAAAGTCTGGATGATTGGACGGCGACGGCCATGGTTTAGCAGTATGGTTAAGATGTGCAACATAGACGACAGTGAGCAGCGCGGTAAGGCAAACTCCCTAATAATCAAACTAAGCACCTTCTGCGCGATGGACAAGAAGTTTGTATTGATGTCCGACGACTTCATTCTACTGAAGAACATCTCGATTACGTGGGCGCATTACAGGGCCTTGCCAAGTATCAACAACGTGGTAAGGCAGACAACCGACATACTGTATCGGAAAATGCTGCAAAAGAGCCTTCAAGATAACGGCAACGGCCTGAAGGATGCACCCGCTTTCATTACACACACTCCGATGTTGATTGATCGACCTAAACTCATGGCTAAGATATGTCGAGGGACTTCGTTCAGGCAGGACTACGCGTTGAGAAGGGGGCTACACAAGCACCCGCTTACAGAAATCATTGAGTACGATGTTCAGGTTACTGAGAGGCACTCCGTTGAGAAGTGGCCGTCTGCTTTTGCTGGACATGGTCAAGTGAGTATCTCAGGGTGGGCAATGGACAAGAACCTGTTTGAGGTTTTAGACGTAATGTTTCCAAATAAATCAAAGTACGAGAGATGACAAAAGCAGAAGAAGTAATCGCTTTAATTCGAACCGACTACATTTCAGCGGTTAAGGCTTGTGAAAGAGTAGGGATGATTGAAAGCACGTTTAGGCTTCATGTGCAAACTCAGGGGTTAGATGCGAATTACGCGCGCGCACGCGAGGAAAGGCATACCCATTTAGCAGAAGAGATTATAGAAATATCCGATACTCCGTTTGAGCATGAGATAAGAAAGGAAACGGACGATGGAACCGATATTACAAAGCAAGACCATATCCAACACCGCAAGCTTCAGATAGACGCTCGCAAATGGTATCTTGGCAAGATGGAGCCTAAAAGGTTTGGGGAACGATTACAGCAGGACATTAACGCAACGGGTGAAATCACACACAAAAAAGTTGATTGGTCAAAAGTACCCGACCAAGTGTTAAAAGACTTTCTAGATAGCCAGAAGGACGGTGAATGAAAGATAATTTAAAACCAGATATTGAGGGCGCAACAAATGAAATGGCTCGAAGGAATCTAAACTTCTTCATTGAGAAAACGATGCCTTCTTATGAATCCCAATGGTTTCATAATGTCATTTGTAGAAACATAGAAGATTGGTTTAGCGGTAAGGGTAAAGATAAACTCATGGTATTTCTGCCACCGCAACACGGCAAGAGTCAAATAAGCACCCGACACGCTCCCGCCTGGATTCTAGGTAAAGATCCGAACTGTAAGGTAGGTGTTGCCGCTTATAATTCCACAGTAGCAAGTAAGTTCAATAGGGACGTTCAAAGGATAATGGACGAAGATGAGTACAAGCAAATTTTTGATACTCGCTTACCTTCACCAATGGACGCAAATCTATCTAGGAATAACCATGAGTTTGATCTTGTTAAAAGTCGCGGCTCACTTGTTAGCGTGGGGGTGGGTGGTGGTCTTACATCGAGACAAATAGATGTGATGATTATTGATGATGTCTACAAGGATGCCAAAGAAGCGTGGTCACCTGTTCAAAGGGATAACGTTATGGAATGGTATCGGACTGTTGTTGAGACAAGACTAAACAACGACTCGAAGGTTTTGATTGTGTTTACTCGCTGGCATGAAGAAGATTTAGCGGGCAAACTATTGGAAGAACAACCAAAGCAATGGGACGTGGTTAAGATTCCTGCAATCAAAGTGAATGACTTAGATCCAAATGACCCTAGAGAAATAGGTGAAGCCCTTTGGCCTGATAAGCACAGCATTAAAAAGCTTAGAGACATTGAGCGAAGAGACACGACTACCTTTGAAAATCTTTTTCAGCAAGACCCTCAGCCAACAAAAGGGCTTCTTTACGGGCCAAACTTTAAAACATGGAGCCAAGCCGATTTAAAAGGAGAAGAAAGCTTTAAAGGTATAAGTGAAATGTACTGCGATGTAGCCGACGGCGGGGGGGATTACCTTTGTGCTGTATTCTATGACAAAACCCCAGACCTTATATACGTGAAAGAAATTGTATACACTAAAGAAGGAACAGAGTTTAGTGAACAGATACTGGCTGAAGCAATTCTAAGAAACAAAACTCAAACCGCTTACTTCGAGAGTAACGCGGGCGGGAAGATATATTCTCGAAACGTCAATAAAATCTATAAATCTATAAAGGGTAATCTTGCGCGGTTCATTGCTTTTCACCAATCGAAAAACAAAGAGTCTAGGATTTTTAGCAATAGCGCAACGGTCGTCAATAAATTAGTTATGCCTAGTAATTGGGCTGTGAAGCATCCTATTTTCTACCATGATGTTACGCGCTTCGAGAAAGAGTTTAAAAAGAACAAGAACGATGATGGCCCAGACGCACTGACGGGCGTTGTTGAAAAGGCTTTAAGTGAAAGCGGCAATTACTATTACGGCTCGGGGTAAAATAAATATTGCACAATCCAATTATTGTTGTATCTTTGAAATGTCAATAAGACGAACAACACGTAAAACTTAGCAAGATGAAAATTACAACATTCCAAACAAGATTAGAAAGAGTAGGACGAAAAGGAACTTCAGCCTTTAAGATTGTATCAACAGTTAGTTCAAAAGGACAAACGCTTAGACCGTGTTACACAAGCGGGTCGGGTCGGTTCACTTCAAATATGGATTATACCTACGATGTAGAACGCCTTTTAGACGCAATGAAAGTGAAATACATTTCTGGAAACGATTCTGTTAGGGGGGGTAAAACAGGAAACTTCATTACAATATTGACTGAGCTAAACTAAACTCCCCGCAGTTTCCCGCTAAGTTCTGCGGGTGTTGCCCTGCTTACTTCGGTAAGCGGGGTTTGCGGGTACAAAAACCAAGGATATGATAATTACAATAGAAGAGCAACAGAAGTTAATTGACACTTACTTTGAAGACAAGCAGTATACAGCCACAAAAGCATTAGTATTCCTTCACGGAATGAACGCAATGATGGATCTCGTTGATAAGAAGCTCACCGCCGAACGCGAAGCACTACAACCAGAACAACCCCAAACAAAAGACTAATGACCCGCTACTACCATTCCCAAAAGGACTACGCAACCACAATCGACGGCATCGACATAACCGTTGACTATGAGCTTACATTCGACCGCGAAGAGATACCCTTCTCTTTCTTCCACGAACCAACGCTTACCGACCACAATCAGAGCGTTCACTTCAACGAGATAACCCTATGGGATGACCAAGGGGAAGACACGGGAAAAGGATTGACGGCGGCGCAAAGGGCGCGAGTTAGCTCTGAGATTGTTGACGCTTTCACGGGGGTTGCGGAGGAGGTTTAGATTGGTTTCAACACTAAGCTTCGTGCCGTTCTCTTCGAATGGCATTAAGCGGCTGTTGAAATTAGTCCATCTAAAACATAAATTGTATATTGCAGAACAAACAAAAACCAAAAACATGAGATTACAATACGGAGTAAAGTACACCACAGAGAATGGAACGATTACCGCGCCTCTCAAGCTCAACGACAAGTTAGCGATCCGATACCCTTACCGTGACGAAATGAGTGGCCGCTGTTACACCGAAGATGGTGAGTGTAATTCAGGTAACAAGATTGACAGGCTCGAAGCTCTGGCGTACGGTGAAGAAGCACCTGAGCCTAAACTAGAACTAGAGAGGGCTTTCGATCAAAGCCTTCCAGAAGATGCTGGAATGGTAACCATTAGCCGTGAGGACTATGACAGGTTCGTTGCGATGGAGAAGTCTTTCCGTGAAATTTACATGGGTGCAAAAGCGATAGGATGAGAGAGGTTATAAGAATTGACGGACAAGTTCAGGAAGATGAAAAGCCAATTGAAATTACTCACGTCTTGGATGTTAATATTGGGTGGTGTCATTCAGGTAGCGTCCCACTATCCGCTAAAAGAATAGTTTACCTTGGGAGTTGCGCGTATGACAAGGATATGTTTTGCGTTTACAGTGATTGTGGATGTATTGAAATCTAAAAAGGCCACCTTAACTCAGGTAAGTACTAATCAACAACTAATTAAACGAAGCGGGGAGCGAGCATTGAATGCGGGGATGTATCGCTCCCTTCTTTAATTTGAGAGATATGGAAGCAAAGGAATTGAGAATAGGAAATAACATTTTTGTAAATGGTGAGCTTCAGGAGGTGGTGGACTTACCGTTACCCGAAAATTGTACATCGGAAAACACGTTTCCGATACCACTTACAGAAGAGTGGCTGTTGAAGTTTGGGTTTAGGAAATATGATATGTATTACGATGTAGATGATTTTTACTTAATTAGACTTAATGATGCTTCCTTTCGTGCGGGGTCATTGTCACATCTTAAAATGACACACGTCCACCAATTACAGAACCTCTACTTCGCACTAACAGGAGGAGAACTAACTTTGAATCAATGACTAAAGAAATCACAGTTCCCTCTTCACCACTTGAGGTTCCAATGAGTCGCTTTCAGCATTTCCATGAATTACCAGACGAGGAACGCTTTGACTTTGTTCATCTCTTCTCCTGCCTGACTGGATGCACTCACGACGAGGGCAAGCTAGTCAAGGCCACAGATGTGAAGCGTTCAATGGTTGCCTTGATTAGCGCGTTGAATGATTCCGACACCGAACTAATAGAGAGGTACAGGCACGACGGCGTTACCTATGCCGTCGAGCCTCAGTTAGATGAGATCACATTTGCTTTCATGGCTGACCTATGCACGGCGTTTGAAAACCCCGGCACATGGCACAAGGTACTGGCTATCCTTTACCGTCCGATTAGCAGGGAGCACAAAGCGATGGGTGGGATGTATGCGATAGAGCCGCACCTCCCGTTGTCAGATGATTACCACAAGCGTCAAGAGGTATTCAAAGCCGCACCCTCAGCCCTTTTTATAGGGGTCAAGAGTTTTTTTTTGCGTGGTTCGATGGAGTTGCACAGTTATACCCGGGATTCTTTGCTGCCTCAAATTCAAAAGCTTCAGCCAAAGACAGATCAAAGGCACAAATGATACAGGAGCGATACGGCTGGTTTGCTCACTTTCACATTTTAGCGGATGGTAACGTATTAGAACTAGATGCTGTCGGTGAGCTGAACGTTCACACGGCTCTTTTTTCATTGGCTTTTAAATCTGATATTACATCATGAGCGAAATATACAGAGGCTTCTATGACCTAACCGAAAACATCATAGCCCGACTTAAAACGGCGGGGTGTGCGGTCGTAACGTTCGGTGACACTCCCGACTATATGCGTAGTCAGAAAAGCCCCGTTACACCCGGTGCTCACATTGCACCCGTGGGGTTCTCAACCAACGAGGTCAACGTTGTTCAACTGGAAATCTTCGTGTATGACATAACGACTATGATCAAGCTCGATCAAGAGCAGTCAGCAGATCCGATCTACGGTGACCAGAACACCATCGACAATTTGGACACTTGCATGAGTGTAATAGATTCATTCATGCGACCGATTCAGGACAGGACAATTGACATGGGTGACGGTGGTTACTATAAGGTGGCCGCTTCGCCTCAATGGTCAGCCGTTCAAGAAGAGGGAAACGTTCGGGTGTCTGGATGGATTGGAACAATCAATTTCACGTTGCAAAATTACACGAGCTCATGTTAGGTGCTGTCTTTATATTCGCGGGGCTGACGCTTGCTGTTTGCGTGTGTGTTGGTGAAACGTTGTTTGATGACACAAAAAACAAGTAATATGTTTCTTTAATGAACCAGAAATGTTAGCCAACGAACAACAACTATTAGCATACACAGAATTTGCGGAGGGCGTTGTTAAAGATGCCAAGCTTGAGCTGGCCGCAAAGCAATCTAAGAAGTCTTACCGCGCGACATGGAAGGGCGGGAACCTTCAATCATTCAAGGTGACCACTAAGCGATACGTTCCCGACAGCTCAGGCAATCTAAGTGACTCGATACGGTACGAGATCAACGAGGTGCTAGGTAATACGATCGTTACATTCTATGCCGCTGAGTATTGGTATTACGTCAACTTTGGCAGGAAGAAAGGTAAGGGGATGCCTTACGATGAGTTGACTAAATGGATAGCAGAAAAACCCGTTCGACTTCAAAAAGGTGGGGGCCGTGGATTCGCAAAAGCAAGTGCCTCAGGTTATCGAGCACTAGCATTTCAGATCAATAGGAAAATCAAAACATTCGGTATTGAGGGCAACAACTTCTTCACCAAAACAATTGACATTTACAGCAACGAACTACGGGAAACTCTCGGAAAGCGCGTTGCAAATGACCTGCTTAAACAAATTTCAAAATGGCCATTGTCCTAATACAAGCCCCGTCGGTAAATACTCTCGCACTTAGCAGGAGTCCTATCATCATAACCCTGCAAGAGCAAAGCGGGCCAAGCGTAACTAACCGCACCTATCGGTATGTTGTACGGATTCGTTTTAGATTGGAGGGCGCGATTGCAACAGTACCCGCTTTGCCTTCTTCTATCGAATTGTTAGCCTTTCCCAACATTGATTTGTACGGAGTTTTCGATGTGTCCGAGTTCCTGAACGATCAGTTCTTACCTGACAGGCCAAACATAGCAACAGGAACAGAAACAAAGGTGGGTGTAATGGGTGTGTCGGTTGAGTACGGTTTTTATTTAGATGGAGCCTACACCAAGGAAGGCGACGTTGATACGTTCTTCGTAACCCCTGGTTATTCTGCGGTACAATCAGACATTAACACCTATGAGAATAGGACTGCAATTAACGACGCAGAAGCATTTCTAGCACCTCAATCTACTGTCATAGTCTCAAACCTCTCCGATGGCTCAGCGATTCATGTGTTCAAGGGATTTGAGCAAGGGCGTAAGGTGGTAATCGTAGATGACCAAGGGACTTCCTTTGATGTTTCACTAACAGGAACTCCTAGCGATGTTGAAGATGTGATCCTTCGTATTCCGACGGGTAAGGATGAGCTTGATACTTTGTCAGGCGGAACACTTACACCCGTTAATTCATGCACTTTCACATTGGCGGTTGACGACGGCGGACCAACGGTCTTCGAAACTATTACAGCATCCTACCTAAACGCTGACTTCTGCGATATTGAAAGCGATGTGATGTGTTACATTAACAGGTACGGCGTTTGGGACTACCTATCTATGAGAGGTCGAGCATCCGAGCAGATAAGCCAGAGCCGAACTACATTTGATCGAAGAGTTGCTGTTAATTCTTCGATAAGAGGTAGGCTTGAGATACCCAAAGGAATAAGCGAAAAGGGAACGGTTGCGGTTATCGGTGGTAAGTCAATCACTCTCAACACAGGATTTGTAAAGAACGAGCAGAACAAACAGGTGCAAGATTTACTATTAAGCCGTCAGCATTTTAGCTTTGTCGAGAACCAGAACGTGTTGATCAAAACAAGCGGCTTGGCAATTCGAAAAGAAAGCGATAAGAACCTTGTGAACTATGAGTTGGAATTCGAGTTGGCAGGCAATCTAATTCAGAATATCAAATGATAGACATCTCAACCGACCTCGACCTATTCGAAAAGCAGACCATCAACATTACTCGACGGTCACAAGACTTCTCGGAAATCACCTCGAAAGAGTCTGAGTTTAGCCGCACTTTTCTTGGGCCCGTCAGCAAAAAGAATCTTGAGGCGTTGGATAATTACGGATTGATCACAGCGAACAGCACCTTCAACCCTCACAAAGGTATTGAATGTATATGGACGGTAAGCACCTCAAGCAGATTCGAGGGCCGCTTAGAAGTTCGGAAGGTGATCTATGAGAACGGCAACCCTAAGAGTATCGAGTTCGTCTTTTATGGTAAGCAGAGAACGCTTGCCAACATCATTGGAACAGATCGGTTTAGTCAAGTTGATTGGGGTGAGTATGATCATGCGTTGACCTATTTAAACGTGAAGGAAAGCTGGGGCGGTGATCTTGTTTCGGGTAAATTGCTGTACCCTTTAATTGATTCAAGACAGGATTACTTTATTGGCCCAGCCGCGTTAGATGTTGAGGGTAACATTTCGCACCCGTCACACCCAATATTGCTGACTGACTTAAAGCCCGCAATTCTCTTGAGTGCATTTCTTGTAACGGTATTCGAGAATTATAATCTAACGCTCACCTTTGGAACTATATTGTCATCCTTTATTGATAAGGCTTTTGTTCTTCCAAACCGATTGAGTGGGAGTACTGAAGACCCTTTGATAATTGAGGAAAACCAAACGTTCAGCCAGCAGGGCACTACACCAACGTTAACCGCGGCGGGATCACAATCGGTAATCACCTTTGGTTCTTTGATTGACCCTAACAATCAAATCACCTCAGGGAATACTTACACCGCTATAATTTCAGGGACACATACAATTTTTGGCTTTTATAATTATAGATTCAACCCAACAACCCCAGACATTAGTGACTTTCAAATAGTGTACACTCTTAACGGTGATATTGTAGAGTCGTTTGACTTCTCATCAAATGGATTTCAAAACGAAAGTGTAGTTATCACACCGCAATTTGATCTATTGATTTCCGCAGGGGATGAATTACAGGTATTATTCGTGAGGCAAACGGCGGGTAATGCAGTGTTTATTCAGAGCGCAACGTGGGAAGTTCTTTCTCCACTAAATCAATTAGGAGGCAATATTGAGATAGTTGCTCAAATGCCTGACGACAAAATAGTGGAGTGGCTTTCCAAATTGTTCAAGGCATGGAACCTAATCATTGAACCAGACCCGTTGAACGCAAACAACTACACCCTACTATCTCAGGAAGACTGGTTCGGTTCTGGTCAAGTTTTGGACTGGTCTAAACTCATAGATATTTCCAATGTCGTATACAGCAAAAAGAAAGTTTACAAGGAATTAAAGTTCCAATACACGACAAGCGAGAGCAGTACTCAGGAGACATTCATAAAGGCAACTGGGGGCCGTTCTTACGGCGAACTAAACGTAAGACCAGACGTTGAGTTCGGCGACTCCACCTTAGCGGTCAACCACCCCTGTAATGTGATACCTCCAAGCGTACTACTCAAGGTCGATGTGGACGGGCAAATTACGGGAAACTCTGTGGCCGTTACTATACATAAGTCGCTCGACTCAGAAGGTGCTCCCGTTGCGGAACCTTGGCTTCTGTTTTATAATAACGGGGCTTATGGCACAGTCGGAGATAACTACTACTTACAAAGTGGTTTTAATGGATCAGATCCAGAAGGTATATTGCAAATATCTTACCCTCGAATTTCCTCAGTGCAAGACGCTATTTCCTTAGCGACAAGCAACACCCTTGCCTTTGCCTTAGAGAATCCTTTAGCGGGAACAATCGCGCAAAACACTGCCTATAAGGTGTTCTGGCAAAGCAATATTATTAACCAATACGACCCAATAGGCAGGAAGGTAGAGTCAAGCCAAATCTTTTTAACGACAAAAGAGTTTGTTGACTACAAGTTAAATGATGAAATCTTTCTAGAAGGTAGGTACTGGAGAATAGTTGAGATACGACACAGCACGAACGAAGGGGGAAAGGCAATTGCTACCTTAGAAACAAGTCGAAGCGCGACCATACCTCCAGCATACGCCACAAGCCCAGGGGGCAAGATCAATTTTACTGATGGAACACCTGACAATTTAGGATTAACAGAACTCGGAGCCATAACTCAAGGAACTAGCTACTACATTGGGAGTCCTCTTATCAAGCTAACACCAAACCTGAACTCCTATTTGCTGGCAAAAGCCAATATTAGCCTTGAGGTTGTCAAAGAAATCAATGCCCTTGGCGGGCGATTTAGAACATGGAACGATGAAGCGTAATAGAAACGAGCAATTTGCAGACACGGTTGAACTATTTCTCCAAAATGTAGGAGCCGCACGTATGAGTAATAGTGAGCGACTCCAATTTGCAACAGGGTCGAGGTATTACCCCAACACTATTCGGGGACTAGTAAAGAAAGCAGTTCGACAAATCAAGATGAAATGACAACCTAAATAGTATGGGTGAGAAAATCGTAATACAGTTAGAAGTTGATGCTAAAAACGGAGTAGCCACGGTTGGAAATCTCGGCGGCGAGGTTTCGGATGTCAATAAAGAGCTTGATGATACTAGCGGAATAATAACAGGGCTAACCGATCAACTTGATAAAATGACCGGGGGCGCTATTACAGGCTTTAAGAAGTTTGTAACGGGCGCGAAGTCAGGTATCGGAGCGATGCAGGGACTGAGAGTTGCGGTTGCGGCCACAGGAATAGGCTTGTTGCTCATTGCGGTAACTTCATTGGCGGCTTTCTTCACAAAAACAGAAAAAGGCGCACAAGCGTTGCGAGTTATATTCGCAGGGCTTGGCGCGGTAGTGGATGAGTTGACAGATATTTTTGTTTCAATAGGTGAAGCAATATTTGACGCTTTTTCAAACCCACAGGCCACAGTTGAGAAGCTAATAAAGACCATTGGCAAATTCTTAGACGACCCAATCCAAGCGTTCAAAGATTTAAAAGATGCGGCGGTTGACTTTGGGGAGGCATTGGTTAACGACACAAAGGCCGCAATTGCTTTAGAGGAGAGTTTGAACAAATTGAAGGTTGCCGAACGTGAATTAGGTATTGCTCGATCTGAAAGCAGAAGTAAAATTGAAGAGTTAAAAAGCATTGGTCAAGATGTAGCAAATAGCGCAGAGGTTAGGGTTAATGCGCTTCAAAAAGCGGCAGAGCTTGAGGGTAAGTTATTAGAGAAAGAGCTTGTAATCGCAAAGGAAAAACTAAGGATTACTAAAGAGGCGAACAAGCAATCTTCTTCTGACGAGGACGCAATACAAGCGGAGGCGGACGCACAGATAAGGGTTAATGAATTGATCAGTCAAAGTGTAACCAGACAAAGGGAGGTTAATAATCAGTTAAGCGGGCTAAGAAAACAAGAGGCTGACAAGGCTAAGGCAGAATTAGAAGTTCTAAATGACGCTCAACTAACTAGCACAAACCGAGAGATTAAAGCGGTTGAAGATAAGTACATAGAACTGTTTAGACTTGCTAAAAAGTACAACCAAGATATTGCAGTTCTGGAAGAGAATAGATTAATTGAATTACAGAGACTGCAAGGTGAAGAGGTGGCTACAAGAACAATTGCAGCGGGCCAAATTGAAAGGAATATAGCGGGCACTCTTAAAACGAACACAAAGGTTTTTCAGGTTCAGGAAAAGGCTAAGACGGGTATAGGCAAAGAAGAGCAAACCGCGAGGCTCAATGTCGTTCGCGGAGCCCTTGGAGCAGTTAGTGCCTTAGTCGGTCAAGAGAATGCAGCGGGGAAAGCAATAGCAGTTGCGGCCACAACAATTGACACAATTAGAGGCGCGGTGTCTGCTTTTGCTCAAACCCCTGGAGATATTGTAATCAAGTCATTGGCCGCAGCAACAGCCGCGGCATTTGGATTGAAATCAATTAAGCAGATTCTTTCGACCAAGATACCCGGGGCGGCATCTTCAGGCGGCGGCGGTGCGGCTCCACAAGCCCCAAGGGTGGGTAATGCAATCGGGCTAATCAACCCAACAGGACAAGGTGATCAGATAGGAAGCTCAC
>Ga0222634_1000633_pt1 | contig 14737 bp, 32 predicted proteins | sample AntAcemetageno50_FD_179807 | JGI IMG/M metagenome (GOLD analysis project Ga0222634, IMG submission 179807) | Saline water microbial communities from Ace Lake, Antarctica - #50 | ecosystem: Environmental > Aquatic > Non-marine Saline and Alkaline > Saline | place: Antarctica: Ace Lake | collected...
GACTCAGAGTCGAACTGAGGACTTCTGCTTTACAAGAGCAGCGCTCTGACCTGACTGAGCTACCGAGGCAATGTTTGGGCCGAGGGTAGGAGTCTAACCTACTAACTCTATTATATAGAAAAGTTAGCCCAACGGTAACCTACTATATAATCACTGAGTTTCACAACTCTCTCGACATAATTGGCGCCTCAGTCAGGAATCGAACCTGCTTCCATGCTTTACAATAGCATACCTCATCCATTAAAGGCTTCTGGGGCTTAATTGGTGCCCACGGTAGGATTCGAACCTACAACTTACAGTTTAGAAGACTGTTGCTCTGTCCAGTTGAACTACGCGGGCTTTAAACTTTTACTACTACTTTACTATCTGACCTTTTCCTTACATATTCATTCCAATATGTATAATGATATTGTAAAGATATAGGGTAGTTGGTCGGATCGAAATTCTGCTTACTTAAATAATCCGTAAACTCTTTGAAAGCTAATTCCGTTGTTTTCATTTTTATATAATATCAAAATGTAAAGCATATAGCAACAAGTTTTTTAGATATTAATGACTTTTCCACTCAAAGAAGTGATTCTCTATATAGGTGACTACATAATTGAAAGCTAAGGCTATAAATGACAGAGTAAATATACCTACAAACATTTGATCTAATTGTAGTAGGCTCCCAGAATTAAGAATAAACTGACCAATTCCTGCGTTAGCTCCTATCATTTCTGCTGCCACTAATAAAGTTAATCCTATAGAAATAGCTATTCTACTATTAGTAATAATAGTGGGCAGAATGTATGGAAAAATTACATGCTTAAGGGTATGAAACTTTGATCCACCGCATACATAGGATGCGTCAACTAATGACTCAGGAATTCTGACTGTTGCCGAGTAAGTGGTGATGATAATTGGGAGAAAGGCTCCCATAAAAACAAGTAACATTTTAGGAAACTCACCGAAACCGAACCATATAAGGAACAAAGGAAGCAAAGCGATCTTTGGAATCGGGTATAAAAGGGATATTATAGGGAAAACTACGCTTTTAACGGAGTTAAACATCCCTAAAGTAACCCCTAATAGGGCACCTAGTAGTAAACCGAAGCCAACACCAGTAGTAAAACGAAGTAAGCTATAATATACATCCCACCAATAAGTACTATTTTGAAGTAATAAAACGAACGCTTCTATTATTTCTATAGGTCCTGGTAGAAATTTGAAAGAAAAAATCTGCCAAACAATTAGTATAAAAGAATATAATAATATATTAGTAAGTAATTTTAGCATAATAATCTGATGGAACTAAAGTAGAATTTGGAACTAATTTATTAGCATAGAAAGCTATTCTAGATTCATCAATATTATTTAATCCGTTTTGTAGTACATTAGACGTTAGTACAAAATTATCTACAACGTAGTTGTATCTGGCTGTTTCAATGCCGGTGGATAATTGGTTACTTCTACTGACTACGCTATTAATAGTAAGAGTTCTATCCTTAATAGATTCTTTTAATGCGTTATCGTATACTCTCACGAAACTAGCAACAATCTCTGGGTTATTTTTGAGAAATTCCTTCCTAACCATAATAGAAGGTCCAATAAATCTAGGCTCATAGTCTGCATACTTAATGACTTTAATACCAGAAGTGTCTTCGGAGTATGCAATATTATAAAGCATAGTCCCTGCAAAGCCTAGTAAAGCATCCGTTTTACCTGATAGCATAGCAGGAATACGTAAAGTCAAGCCCATGTAAACAAACGCAGGAGATACCTCTGGAAATACAAAAGGAAAGGTTAAAGTAGTTACTCCGGTTTTTCCTGTAGCAATTGTCTTACCGTCATAGAAGTTAATATCTCTTGAGTGTCTAGATAATAAAGATAATTCTGTCGCATCGCTAGGTACGTAGACTACTACTAAGTCGTTAGCAACTGTATTGTTATGGTTAATAACAGCACTAAAGTCTGCTGAAGCGAAGTCAATTCTGCCAGATGATAGTAGTGCTAAGTTCTTAATACCACCAATAGAGTTATTAATTACTTCTATATCAAGTCCTTCTTTGGCAAATAATCCCGCATCTTGGGCATAGTATCCTACGCTAAGTCTAGAAGTTAATAGTGTTTCATAGCCTAAAGTATATGCCTGTGCTGTGGAAGTTAATCCTATAAGTATTGCTGCTGCTAATAGTAATTTATTCATTATGTTCCTAAGTGAAATTCCTTGTATAAACTAATAACATCTTTGTGTTTAAGGTCTATTAACCCTTTATTAGTTTCTGTTAGTATTGGTTTTAATAACCCATTAATATAATTATCGTATACATTGTATCTATCTTGCTTTAAGCTTTGTAGTACAACACTTTCTTCGTTAATAATCGTAGTATCTACATTCCCAAATATACCACCATTTTTATCTAACTGGAAAGCTTGATTAAAAGGAAGTCTACATGCTTCCCATAATAGTTGTCTAGTAGAGGGCGTGGACTCTAAACACTCGCCTTGGAAGGTGGGATGAAACTTTTTAATATAGTTCTTAACTAGAAAACATTGTTTTAAATGTAAATCTGGTAAGTCACTAGTAGTAAAGAATAATTCTTTATAAGGACTCATTATAGATAAATTTTTACTAGAGAACTTATAGTAGAAGTCATCTCCTTCTACTCTAATACGTGGCTTAAACTCTGCGTATATATGACCTTTTCTAGTTCTATCTCTTATAGTACCTTCTACACCTATCTGTGCTAGTTCGTCTAATGTTAGTCTTCTGAAACTATTTAAAGTTCCTGTGAAGTTACTAGATTCCCACTTATTAGAAGTGATAAAATTATCAAAATTTTCGGGAGTAAGATTGAGTACAGTTATCTTAGTCTTACTCATTAGTACGTGCATCTTTTTAAGATTAGGTATAACTACTAAAGATAAGTCCTTAAAGATAATATTTTCGCCACCAGTATAGAAATTAGATACTACAATCTCATCAATGAATATATTATTTTTAAGAAAACTCATTAACATAGTATGGCTGTCTGAACCACCACTATAGTATAAAATTATATAATCATACTTATCACGTATTTGTTGTGCTCTTTCTTTTAATAAGTCGTCAAAGCTATCTGAGGGTTCTTGAGTCCAATCTAATCCTTCCCAGAACTCATCTTGAAAATAGAAATCCAATTTGGTCGTAGGCTCGAAGTGTACAAGCATCTGTAATCTATTATAATACTTCCTATTGTTAATAGGATCAAATAGATATTGTTTTCTCTCAAAGTCTGTTTCAATATACATAATAAAATACCCTCACCAATTTCTCAGTAAGGGTATTCTACTATGATTTTAGGCAAGAGTCAAGTTAAATCTCACACCAATTATCGTATGCTGCTACTGTAGGGAACTTCTCCACTACATTGTTTTTACGATCCATTAGTTTTACTACCCCGTACTTTTCGTATCTAACGATGAGATTTCCCTCATCAAAATACTCTTCTACTTCAGCAACCATTCTACGATAGTGTATTGCTTTATGGTCTTTCATAGCTTGAAAGTCTGTTTTGCTAAGCATTAAGACTATCCCTATAGTTCTTTAACCTAACTCCCCACTTAGAATTTAGGTCAGGTACTTTTTCGGTCTTAACTGCTTGTACTGCTGCTGCCTTGGTTAGTCCAGCAATAGCAAAACGATTAAGTAATGGAGCGATTGCTCTCTCAACTGCTTCTTCTGCAAGGAACTTTTCTCTTAAACGTGTTCCATCAGTTACGCTCTTAGGCGATAGGATAATCGCCTTCTTATACTCAGCGGAATGAATGGAATCAGAAATCTGTACACGGTCTGCACGGACTGCGTTTCTAACTTTCTTATTTACGTTTGGGCGTTCGCCTTTTGACTTTAACCCTGAACTCTTATTTTTACTTTTAGCCATAAGTCTATATCTCCTTTATTGCTTATTCATGTATAATAGAAGATATTTAAGTTATAAGCAAGATAAAAGTTAATTCTTAGTTCTATTGCTACCCGTTCCAACGTAAATTCCAAACCATAATGCTCCTGCACTTATGATTCCTGTAGCAAACGCAGCTTGATTAGCTGTAGGGTCGGGTAACATAATAAACCAGTCTGAAACCCGCCATACTAAATACATATAAAATAACATTAGTAATCTAGGAACTATCCTTAGATTGTCTAAAAATCCACTAACATTATTATACCAACTATACGCTTCTGGGGGTGGTCCTAGTATTTGATCAGGCCTATCGCCTGGTGTTTTTCTTTTCCACACTAATCATTCGCTTCCTCTTTAGCAGTAGATTTACGATAGAATCGTATAATTTCTTGATATTGTTTAATAAATCTAGCTACTTCTTGCGCGTTTAACGCTACAATCTCATACTCTCTAGGAGTGATAGCAAATACTACTAGAGATTTATCACTACTAATTATTTTCATAAATAGTTTATTAATATTCTCTAATGTAGGTAGAAATTCACCTTCTTCTTTTACTATTCTACTTATCTCTTCATGTATTAATTTAGAAGATACTACTGTCCAGCTATAAGATTCTAACGATAACTCTCTAGGATCTGTAGGCGCAAATATTTCCGGCTGAATTGCTACTACTTTAACATCAATATCTTTAGTGATTCCACAACCAGCAAGTACAAGTACTGCTGCTATTAATATAAACTTATTCACTAAATGTACTCTCTTTAGATAGGGCTTCTAAGTCTAAAATTACTTGGTTTGTACCCTTATTAATTCTAGTCTGAATAAGTCCAGGCTTAGCATAGCTTAACCTTTCTAAATCATGCCGTAAAAGTATACTAGTTAAGGTTCTAGCTTCTTCCTCTGCCTTGTTTGATTTAGTTTGTAGCTCAGTAATATTAGAATTTTGAGTGATAATACTATTTTGTAATGTGTCAATAGTATCATTTTGTAAGCTAGTTACTACAGTAAGAGCACCTATCTCTAAATTTTTGCCATCAATAACCTTATTTAAATACCACACGGTACTTCCCAATCCTAATATTAGAGTTATAGCTATTGCTCCTAGTATTAAAGTGATTTTACTAGTAATGAATCCCATTTTTAAGAATCTATACTAAAATACATATTTCTATTATCTTGTTCATTATAAGAAACATGTACCCATCCTGAGCTAGGGTCTGCCGGATTATAGAACTCAAGAATAAGCTGATCAAACTGTAAGTTATCCTTGATCCAATTGAATAACTCTTCGTTAGGTACGTTGTATATTTCAATATCAGCTGCTTGACCTGTTACATGCTGGCTGGTCTTACTGCCTTTAACAGCTTTATTTAGTTTTGGAGACCTGTACCCTGATGATACAGTAATAGGCGCATCAAAATGATCTCTTACTGGTTGAAGTACTTTAAAAGCTAAAACCTGTAAGTTATTTACTACGTCAGCACTAGGCGTATTATCAATACCTAATCTACTTGCTGTGTTACTTTTAATTAGTTCTGCTACTGTAAAATTTTTACTTAGATTCATCTGTTATTTCTCCTAATATTTCAGCTTTGATGCTATTTTCTGGCATCTTAAGCTTAATAAGCTTCAATAGCTTATTATACTTATCTTCTGCGTTGTCTGCCCTTTCATTAATGACAGCAAAATCTAGACCTACTGGGTATGCTATTACGCAACCGCAAGTTTCTAACATTTCTGATAACGTGTTAAACCTACTACTAATATATTTACTTGCAGATATGGCTTGTTCTAGCTCTTCTTCTAGCCGTTCTATAACCTGTGCAGGTTTAAGGACTGTGTGGGGTGTTATTTCTTCGCTCATTTTTATATCTATCTTTCAACTGTAAGATTTTCTCCCATTGAACAACAGTTAATTGAGGGTTACGTTGTTGAAAGGCTATGCAGCCTATTATAAACCTCTTGTCGGCTTCTATTAAATCCTGACGGAGAAACCACTGTTGTGTTTTATACGGTATTCTATTCGGCACTTAATAAATTATCCTTATGATATTTTCCAAAAGTCATAACTCTATTTTTTAATTCAGGGACAAAGTAACGCATATCACTTTCAAATACTTGTACGTCTTTACCTTCGACAGTTATTAGAATAACAATTTTTCTAATATCTGTCCCATATAATATGTTGTGCGCTAATGCATAAGCAGTACATTGAACATAATAATCTTTAATCTGTTTTATACTCTTATTCTTTTTTGATGTTTTAAAATCAATTACAGCTAGAGTTCCGTTCCATGACCCTATCATATCAACTCTACCTGCATATTCTAAAGTGTTATGCCATAAAGGTATTTCTTGAGACAATACGTTAGTAACACCTTTACTAGTAGTTCTAATAAGATTGTTAGTCATATGAATTACATCAGATGCTTCTTCTGCTACCTCAGCGGCAATGTTCTCTCCATTCCAATAGCGTTCTAAATAATCATGTATCTTAGTACCCCTATCCGTAGCTACTTTAGAAACTCTTTTAGCCTCTACTACCCCTACTTTATCAATCCATTTTTGTAACCAAATCTGACTATCAGAAGTCTTACCTAATATAGTAGTAATTGAAGGATATGCTCCCTCAGGGGTAAAATATATTCTACCTTTATCAGTAGTACTAACTGTTATGTTGTCAAAGTTTGGGTATTGTATCAATTCTTTTCTTTTAGGAACGTATGGTTACCGATAATAGCTGTTACATACATACTCTTAGCCCAAGAAGGGGTTACTAAGTTATGCGCGTAATAATGAGTAGCCCCGCCCGTTATATCCTTTATTAAGTTTAGTTGTACTAGCATAGCCGCTACAGAAGATTGTCTATATGCGGCTGAATTACTTTTGTGTTTTTCACCTTTTGCATTAAACAAAAAGGGCTTATCAGTTCTTCCATCACAGAACCAACTAAATTGACAGATATACTTATATCTTATAATATTCCCATCTTCATCCCTTACAGGGAATAATTTTCTTTGTTCTACTACTTCGCATAAAGTATTAGGCCACCTATCTAAGCTGGCGCGTTTCTTAGCGACAAAAGATACTGCAACTTTACCTAAAAAATCTTCGTCGGCTGCCTCGTAGTAAGCGTTAATACTAGAACAATAAATAGCGTTATTATCTATAGGCTCTTCTATATTAAAGTTACTCATAACTGATAGCATTATAGATAATGCTTTAACACTGACTTCTAACATTAAAGAGAACTTTCTAGTTGTGTGTGTCTTGAAACTTCTAAATTATCGCCGGTAGATGCTAAACATATAGCTCCATCTGAGAATACTTCTACTGACATAAATTTCTTATTAGTTACATTAATATAAATGGTGACTACGGTATTTTCGGCAGTTACTCCTGATACGGCTTCTACTAGATCGAATTTTTCTAAGATACTTTTAAAAGCTTCTACATTTGTACCACAAGTATAAGGTCTAAGAGTTAAGTTTATGTCATTAACTCTTAATAATACGCCATTAGGAGTGGTAGTAATTAAAGACATATTAGTAGGTTCTTCTGTAACTTCAGGTAATGTTTCCAAGGTACTGCAGGCTGCTAAACCTACTACTGCTAAGGCTATTAATAATGTTTTCATAATTCTGTCCTTAAAGTAAAAACCGATGTACTATTGTACACCGGCCTTACTACATTTATATAAGTGCTAAGCTACCTTATTTCAAGTTGCTCCGCTACTTTGTCATTTCGTTTAAACTTAACTGACAGAATACCATCAACTAAGGTTACACCTTCAACTTCATAAAGAGTCCCTACAGGAATCTTAGTTACAAATGCTTTGTTAGAGAGGCCTTTCCACAAAACAAACATATCTTCATATTCTGCTGGAACTTTAGAAGCCGAAACTTCTAATAATCCATTTTCAAAGGTAACTTCTAAATCATCGTGTGTATAGCCTGCAACAGCCATGTTAAAAGTAATCTCATGTTCTTTTTCGTTATAAAGAATATCGTACTTTAAAAATGATTTTAAAGGTTTAGTAAGATGTTCTAGGCTTCCCATACACATCTTTTCCATTTGGTCTAATAAATTGCTTGTCATAATTATCTCCTTTATCAGCAAGATTTATTTGGTTGGTTCCTATTTATATAGCAAACCTATAACTATAAACTTAGTATACAATAAAAAATAGTCACTAAGCAAGTGTAATTTTAAAAAGTTTGCACTTGTCCCGTCATACGGTCTTCAAAGTCACTTTTAACTATGATATCTCCCTTAATAAGTTCCTCTTGAAACTTTTCAGCAGATTCATATATCATATGTCTTGGAGTTATGGGGTTGCTTTGTCCCCATAAAGACCATAGAGTAGACCCTTCTAGTTCTTCTAACCCGTGTAAAGATTTTCTATGCTCTACTGTGGGGTGTATTTCTTGGTATCTTACATATTTATTATTAGCTTCTGGGCCATCAATAAACATATATTGTAACTCTGACGTCATGGCCCAGAAATTATAATTCTGGCTATCTGTATGGTTAGCTAAGACAAGAGGTCCGAAAGCATAATCATTTTCCATTAAAGTCCCGTCTTTAAGGAACTCCATATCACCATCACCAAAAACAATAGGTTGGAATCTGTGTGCTAACCAGCAACGAGTAGCGCCGTGAATAGTCATACCCATAGGACGGTAGTTTAAGAATATACTAGTAGCTAATTGAAGGTATTCTTTACCAATAACAATATGACGTACTTTATTGTCTTTACACCATTTTCTAGCGTATCTTAAATCCTCAGAATTAATACCAAAATCTAAAGACAAGGCAGTAAAAGGTTTTCCAATATCTAAAAACAGTTGAGCAATAGTTTCAGAGTCTACACCACCAGACATTGCCACAAAGCAATCATCGGGAATTAGTTTAGCTGCTTTAATAGCTTCTTCTCGTAGAGAAGTAGGGATATAGTTAAGCTTCTTATAGTGATAAACACTAAGTGCGCTTCTTTCTATTTTCCAAGGCTGATCGCGTCCCCATTCTATACAGGATACGCCTTTACCTACTTTAAAGTAACTAGGTTCCACGAGAAATAGATAACTCCGCTGTTTGTCTTACGTCAACACTGTATGAGGTATTTTTGTAGTTAGTTAGTATATCTCTTACTTTTGCATATTTATTGAGATATCCTAGTACTTGAACGTACTCATGTACAAATACTACTGAGTCAGCAAAACGTTTTGATAGTTTATCTAACCTGTCTATAATACCTCTCTCATTAACTTCCGAGAAAAATTCTGCCTTTGCAAAAGCAACAAAAGCAAACATAGCCTCATGTTTAATACAGATGTTATTATCTTTCTCTATGACACCTATAAGGAAATATAATGTTTTTAATTCCTCTTCGCCTGTGGGCTTAACTATATTCTTAATAACAGGTTCAGAAAAGTTGTCTAGAAAATCAGATTTATATGCTAAAGTGCCTTTATTATTATAGCTTTGTATGTGACTATCTAGGTCAAATCTATCTGAGCTCATATACCTGAGAATATAATCATCCCAAGATTCACCTATTTTCCTAAATAACTTCATATTAATTCCTCTAAATAATCAGAAAGATATTCAACCTCAACATCGCACATATGTGCCCATAGTATCTCTCTTTTAGTGCTATCTCCTATATACTCATTAACATCTAGTACAAAAATAGAATCACTATGCAAGATTTTTCCTAAATGGACTAAATCAAGGATAATTTTTTCCTGTTCTGTAACTTCTTTATCAGAGTTATGTGGATCAATAGCTACAGAATATACTAAAGCGCCTTCTAAGGTTAACCTAGAATTATGCTCTTCGTACTCTTTCATAAACTTAGTTGATCCGCAAAGGGTTACTTTTCTAAATGCATACATCAATCAAATCTACTATAGTTTTATTCTTTTCCTCTAGCTCGGAAACCTTATTAGCAAATACTGCTTGTGCTACAGAGCGACTAATAGGCTTAGGAATACCAAACTCACTTTCTAATTCTGTTACTAGTTCTGTAGTTTCGTCTCGCAAGGATTTAACTTGATCTAAATTTTCAACAATACCGAAAATGGCTGCTTTAACCTTTTTTTGGTCGTCTTTACTTAGTGTTTTAATATCAATTTTCTTTTCTACTTCGTTATCACTCATTGTTTTCCTCTTTGGGTTCTACCCAGTTTTCATTAATGTGTAGTACAAAAGTCTCCCGAACTCTTACGGGGTCTTGTCTAATAATACCTTCTTCTTCTAACTCTTTAAGAAATAAGTTTAGAATAAGAACAGTAAAATCTCTTTGTTCTTCGGCTATGTCAATCGTAGTTGGCGATACGAACCTAAACTTTTCCATAAGTTTAACAATTCCCGCCATATGGTTAGCAGACCCAATATCTCTAGAACCCTCATAGTCTCCATAAGTTCGTTCCTCTTTTAGTTCCCAGGAGGTATATGAATAGGTATCCCCTGTTTCTTCATCAATTAACGATGCTGGCGCTTGGTGTAACATACTGACTAAATCGTACTTGAAGCCTGTAAAAAAATCATCTTCAAGTCCGTGACCATTTTCCTTGCATAAATCACTCGCCATTTGTAAGTTAAAACTCATTGTCATCCTTTTTTCTCTCTAATTCTTCATGAATATTAATGAAAACATTATCCCAATCTGCTTGATTAGGTTGAATAAACATCTTCATGTTTGGGTACCAATTGGTTTGTCCTTTCCATCTTACGTCAAGATCATAGTCGTGTAATGACCATACAGGCGTATCTGTTAATCCGGCTAAGTGCAGAATATAAGAATCTACTGATATTACTAAGTCTAATTCTTGAATAATAGATAGAACATCCAATTCAGATTCTATTATACCTGAATTTTCATCAAGCTGCAAGGAATAAAAAGAATATTCTGGGAACTTATTACTCAGAAAAGTGAAATAAAGTTTCTCACAAGACCTTTCATTATCTCTGGGATGTCCTGGAGACCCTTGATAACAGAAACCAATACGTGGTTTACCGTCCATCTTAAAGAACTTATTATTAACTTCTCTATTTACAACATTTTCTAATTTAGGAGGTCCTGCACTAGCAAACCACTTCTGTAAGCCCCTAAGTTCGTGTCGTTCTAAATAAGAAGTTTGAGCTATCTTATCCCACCCATCAATGTAAATATTTCCTAAATAGTCCCCATATAACTTTTCATAAAGCTCCCTAGAAGAGGGAGGCGGCATGGTAGGATCAACCCAATTAAGATAGAAATTTCCTTTGATAAGTAGATCAATAGTACAAGGCTTAGTGGCCTTGTGTACTTGAGGTATAAATCTACTGTATTGTAGTGCGTCTCCAAATCCAAATTTTTGATGTAATAATATCTTACTGGTTTGCAATTTGTTCTTTCCCTAATTTACGTCGCTGAATACCTATAGCATCTAATAGTCGGTGAAAACGTGCTGTTTGATTATTAGCTTTCGCATTGAATAATCTCATAGTTAAAATAGGGTCATCAGGTATGTTGCTGGTTTGCATTATTCTGCTCCATATGTTGTAATACTAACCCCACGTCGGGGTCTTCTACTGATAAGGTAGGTATTGATACATTACTATTAGGATATCTAAACTTATCCAGCTTATATTCTACAGTATTTATTGTACAAGAGTCAGGCACCTCTTCTTCTGTTGAGTATCTAACAGTAAAATCAGGAAGAACAGCACAGTTTACTGTACCATAACGATAAATATAGTGTCCTAATTCATCAGTTATGTATAGATATCCTAAGAATCTCTTACGTACTCTAGTAAGTACTGGAAGATAATGTACTGCCATTAGGTTATTCTATCTAATTGATCTAAGTTAAATATAAATAGAAGCCCTCTATCATCTTCTACAACAACACGAATTTTTAAGTTATGTTTACGAAATACAGATACAACCTCACCCTCGAACGTGTAATCTCCGCCTTCTTTTTTAACTCTATCGCCCATAACTAGGATTCTATTATCTATATCATCTTCTGCGTACACATCAATAGCAGATATAGAACTACAATAACAGCATTGGTATCCTAGCTCATCCCAACACGAGCAATGAAGCCCGTCGTCTGAATCGTGGCACTCTGTTGTTTCATTTGTTTGGGTCATAGGTCTCTCCGAATAATTCTGTTACTAATACTACTAACCAATTAGTAAAGTATTCTTCTAATCGTTTTGCTTGTGGATGGTACGCTTTATGGTACTTATTAAAAGACCTCATATTCTGCATCTTGTATATACGGTATTTTCTAACATGCATACATACGTACATATGTATTAATGGGATAAGGAAAGATTTTATACTTAGGCCATGGCGGTATTGAACTACGTTCAATAGGAAAAAGCTGAGGTGTTTTATACCTATAAACTTCTCCATTAACATAAGTATAGGCATACCCTATGTCAGGATGCCATGATTTAGCAATCATAGCTCTTAACATGTTTATTGTTAAGGGTTCGTCATCCACTAGGAAAACCACCTTGATCTGCGTTAGGGTCGTCGATATTACAATCTTTTTGTTCTTCTTCGTTACAGTATTCTCTTACTAACATTTTAATTAATTCTGCTACTTGTATAGCATCGTTTTGATTACTATATACGTCGCCAAAATTTAGCTTCTTAGAGCCGTCAGGAAATCCAGTATAACCAACACTAATATCTGCCACAGCGTCTCTATACATTTTTAAGTCTTTTCTCATCGAACTACGTTCGAAAAGGCTGCCATTTCTCCGGCTGTTTCAAAGGCCCACAAGCTAATACCCTCATGTTTCAAAGGAACTCTAACAGAGAATGTACCTTTACAGCTCTCTGGGTCGGGGTCTTCCTTTGTCATGTGAGGGACTTCAATCCAAAACTTTGTTTGAGATTTAACGTGGTTCGCTAAAACGTCTAATAACTGACTAGGGCTATGATAGTTTATATGATTATTAGCAATTACTTCATCAATCTTATCTGATATTGTTATCATTAATATATTTCCTTTAGTAGTTTGCGTACTATATGCGGTATGAAATAGAACATCTAAATTTACCCTTAACAGCAAACTTAGTCATAAAGCCAATCCTCTCGTCTAGGAGTTAGGCACAAAAAGGCCAACTCAGTTGATACTTCCTTACAAAACGCCCCGTGAAACTCCGTTTCACTAAAACGTTGAAGCGCATGTTCAAACTGTATTTGAAACGTAAGATAAGGATTTCTCAATTTATCTGCATTATCTTCATTCTGAAAAAACTTATTTGAAGGATGAGAAACTAAGAATCTTTTATCAAACTTATCCGATAGTTTTTTATATAATTCAACATATAGCGAACTACGTTCCATTAATGTTAAGCTATTCAAAGAATGAATCTTCCTTACATTTTTAATAAAATTCCTGTAAGGGTTTCTTGAATCTAAATAAAATTTCATACATAAATACTAGCTGAAAATACAGTAACTAGCAACCTTTATTTTTATTAGTTTAGGGGGATTGATTATTTACTAAGATTTATAACTATACTTGTGTGTTAGTTTATAGAAACTTTTTAAATCTTTACAGGATTGGTTGGCATTCACTACGTTATATATATGTACTTCAATAAAAGATAATAATCGTTGTCTAACTAGTTTATTTAGTTCAGTAGATTTTATGAGTTGTTTAATAGAAATAGTCTTATCATCTTTATATATTATTAAGGGATAAGTATCTAGTGACTCTATATATTTATTTAATACCTTATTAGGATTATAGGAACTAAATTCGTTGTTCAGGCTGTATCTTGCTGTTTGATCAATTATCATTAGAGTTCCTTTAGGTTATTCCTAATGTTTACTAACACGTTTACATAACTGTCATAAGTACCGGCAGCTTCTAAAACATTCTGATAAGCATCCCATAGTTCATCTTTTTCCTTATCTGTATACGTAGATAAGTCAATTAGGTGTCCTATAGATAACTCGTTATCCGCTTGATCGTAGATCAATGGAGCCTCGGTCTTTAAGCTAAATTCAGTAATAAACTGGTTTAGACAAGTATTAGCATTGTAAAACTCATATTCTTTAAATGTGAGTTCAGGTCTTCTGTTTAGCATCTTTAATTTGTACATAGCTCTCTCAATCTGGTTCAAAAAGTATTCATTTAAAAAGGTAATATCATTATGAAACTCTATTTTTCCTGTTGTACTGTTATCTTTATAAGAATAATCATAGTTAATAGTAAGTTTCTTAGTAAAGATACCCCAACGTTTCTTTTTATAATACAAAGTAATACTGTGTGTGAAATACTTATTAGTTACTTCAAAATGTGAAATCTGATCTAATAAGAATGATCCGAAAGCTGCCATTAGACTAATACTACTATAAATACTTCAATCATCTTTGTCTTCCCTGTATGACCCATAGTCAAATTTTACGACACAAGTAAGTTCTTCTACCCACTCTATAGGGGTATATTCTTTCTTTTCTTTTCTTCTAAACCAATTCATTGCATTGATAGCCTTTGCATTTCCATAATACCTAGGTATGTTTCGATATCCATTTCCTCGTCCATTTCTTCTAGACGTTGATTAGGATTTACTGACTTTCCCCAATAAGTATCCTTAACATAATAACGCTGTGACATAATGCTGTCGATAGTAGCATTAATTTGCCTAACTCCTTTATTGTATTCCGCGATAATAACAGGAGACTCAATCCTATTAGCCAACTGTTCCATCCATTCGATAGCTAAAGCAGGGTTCCATCTAGAAATATTACGTGAATAGTTAATGGTATCCTGTGAACTCCACTGATTGTAG
>Ga0222634_1000635_pt1 | contig 14725 bp, 21 predicted proteins | sample AntAcemetageno50_FD_179807 | JGI IMG/M metagenome (GOLD analysis project Ga0222634, IMG submission 179807) | Saline water microbial communities from Ace Lake, Antarctica - #50 | ecosystem: Environmental > Aquatic > Non-marine Saline and Alkaline > Saline | place: Antarctica: Ace Lake | collected...
CCGGCGATTATGTGCTGGCAACTGGAGAAGTTAAAACTGGCCCTGACCTACTAGACGCTGCATTTTCCCATTTGGGACTTGACTGGCAAGATTATGTAACGCTAGACCCAGAGTTTGAAAGGCCATCAGATGTCAAGGTACTAGTTGGAGACGCATCACTAGCAGAAGAGAAGCTAGGGTGGAAACCAACAAGGCTATTCAATCAACTCATTGCAGATATGGTTAAGAACGATATCATAATTTATCAGAGACTAGGAACAATAGATGAATAACAAGACATTAAAGAAGGTGCTATTACATATGAGTAACGGGAAAGCACTAAAAGAAATTGGCCAATTCGTTGGCATGGAATGGCGAACATTAAGAACTACATTACTAAGCCTTGGAGTGGAAAGCCCATCCGATGCTCGTAAGAAGTTGAAGCAGCTTAACGAAGCAGATGCTCAACTACCAATTATTGACAGGTCAGCAAAAGATACATCTGGGGAACATGTCCCAGAGTGGAAACCTGAACCAGTGAAACAAGGAAATAACTTTGACAGGGCCGCTGCCATTGTCAATGATAAGAAGAATAACACACAAGAAAGAATCCCACTAGCAGAACACAAAGAGTTTCGCAGAGATATGAAAGACCGCCCTTGGGTAGCAATCCTACATAAATGGGGAGAGAGTCATAAACTCAGCGAAGAACTCTTAATGGAACAGGCGATATTATTAGCCCCAACAGCAGCCAAAGAACGATTTGGTTTCAATAAGGTTGATAACAACATGGAAGATAAAAAGTTACCAAGGTAACAAGGAATAGGGTCCGCTAGTAGAATGCGAGACCATTATGGCAAGAAAATCAAGTATTGATATGAGTGCAGTTAGACGCTGCATTGAGGTAGAAAAACTATCAACGTACGGAACAGCCGACAAGCTCGGCTGTAACCAGTCTCACGTTGTGCGCTTAATTGCTAAGTTCAATAAAGAGAACCCAAGTAATCCAATTAAGAAGCGTACAAAGTCAGAGGCGCAGAAGAACTATATTAAGAGAACCGGAACACACCAACGTTCTGGTACAACTCACACAGACGAAGCCAAAGAACAAATCTCCGACTCAATGAAGGATGTTTATGATGGCCCAAGAGGTGATGAGATTCGCGAAAAGATTTCGCAGCAGCGTCAAGAGGAATGGGCTAATATGAGCAGTGCCGATAAGGCAGAGATATTGGAGACGTTAAAGAGTTCAAGCAGAGCGAAAGCTATGTCTGGTGAGGGTTCAAACTTTGAAAACTTCTTAGCTGAAAAGCTAGATGAATACGGCTATATTGTAGAAGTAAGAACTAAGTCTTATACGCCTGGGCAGAGGTTCCACGTTGACATTGCGCTACCAAACGAAAAGATTATTGTCGAAGTAGACGGGCCGACTCACTGGTCACCTATCTACGGCGATGACGAACTCAGAAAAGTTGAGGAAAAGGATAAGTTAAAAGATAACACACTGACCGCAGTTGGTTGGAACGTATTACGAGTGCAGGATAGTAGCGGGTCTACTACACGCGCAAGGTTTGTCAGAGTTCTTGAGCAAATTGAAAATATTAAAAAATACAAAGGTAAAACAACAACGCATTATGTCAAGCCATAGTAAGTATATTAAATTACAGAATAAGAAATTTGGCAAAAATTGCAAACAATAAAGAAAAGGTATAATTATGACTAAAGCAGTGGCAGATAAGGCAGAGACTGACTGGACTAAAGAGTTACGCGATGGCGAGATAGGCAAAGATGGTGGCACTGAATTTGTTTACCTTAAAGGATTACGTAGATTAGCTAAACTTAAGGGTATTAAGAGTGAACGACACCCATTTGTTAATGTTGTTGTTTTAAAAAAGCCAGACGGCTCAGAATACCCGTTTGTGCAATCTTCATATGAGATTGAATTCAAGGACGGCACTACATTTAGTGACGTTGCCGATGCACACACATATAATTTAGACGGTATCTTTAGAGCTTATCCGTCATGTATGTCAGCTAACCGCGCAGAGGCCCGTGCATTACGTAAGGCACTTGGTATTAACATGGTATCGAAAGAAGAGCTTGGCGGAAATGACGAATCAGTCGGAGCAATGTCTAACGAGATTACTTCGGCACAAGAGAGAGTCATCAAGAAATTGTGCAAGGATAAGGGCATTGATAATCTAATGGATGCACTTAAACTTTGCACTACACGAGAAGGCGTTGTAGACCTATCAGAACTGACTTTCATTGAAGCGAAGGCCGGTATCAAAGCATTGAACAAAAAGAAAGCAAAGGCTAAGTAACTATGACAGATGTAAAGTACGCTAAGAAATACGCAAAGTATTTACCAATGGGTGGATTCCCCACCAAGAAAGGCTCGGCCATTCAAGTGTCCGTGTCGCAACTAAAGAACGACTCATGGAGATTGTTCGTCGAGATGGCGCCACAGACTAAGGAAAAGCCTAAGTCTGGGTCAACAGTATCACCATTTGATTGGGGACAGAAAATCTTCATCGCTCTTAAGGAAGAAGAAGTGGGCAAGCTAATGGCTTGTTTCCGTGGGAGAATCAACAAGGTTGATATCATTCACAAGTTCCCAATTGACGCACCACCAGAACAACAGAAGACCACAACTCTTCGTATTACTACAGGTGAGTATAATGGACAAGTGAACTGGGGAGTTCAACTCCGCCAAGGAATGGGAAAGCAGTCACCACAGCAAGAGCAACTGTTCTTACAGGCGGAGGATGTTGAAATCCTAATGGTCATTCTGCAATCATGTATTACAAAGATGTATAAGTTGTAAAACAACAGCAGTCATTCCGACCAGAACACAGTATACTAAAGTAGCGCCTCCGGGCGCTACTTGCATATCTAGGAGGCTTATGGGCCATTTTGTAAAAGACAAAGAGCAGGGTGACATAGCAGAAAACATTGTCATCCAAATGCTTTCCGAAGAATTTCCAGACAGGAAGTTCAAAGTAATGGAAGGCAGGTTCTCAGACTACGATATTATTGAAGACTCACGACGCAAGAGTAAATTGACTGTGGAAGTGAAGTTCGATATAAAGGCAGCAGAAACTGGTAACCTATGCTTTGAGTTTACTAATGGCAAGAAGCCAACTGGTGTTTGTGTCTCTAAGGCACAGGAAATTCGCTACGTTCTCAAGACAAAACGAAAGAATCACTTTATCGTTCTGACTTTTGACAGAGCAGAGTTACTAGCTAAGTTACTGTTTTATGCAGTGACCAAACCAACAAAGGGAATTCGCCTCGTATATGGCGGCGACCGTAGAGCCTTTGGGCTCATCCTTGTTCCATTGAAGACTATCGTAGAAGAAGGATTCGGAACATTAACAAAAGTGGAGTATAAAAATGGCAGCAAGCGGTAGAGCAAAAGCAGCACGCAGACACGTTTTTCGTGACCAAGGTGACGTAGAGGATTTATCCCCTGCACTACAAAGATACATGAGAAAGAAGATTGATAGACTAATGAATAACTTCGCAAATCCAAACTATAAGGGTTCGCAATCTAGGATGTTCCCATGCCAGAAGATTAATGGTAAGTTTGCATATCTTGACATTGATGCAAAGCCAACCTTTAATGAGGATGACGGCTTATGGTATCTTGACGGAGAGCTTGTCGTAAGTAAGAATTACACAGACAAGATGAAACCACAGAAGTCGTATGCAATAGTTAACGCCGATGGCAGTGCAACTGACCATGCCGTTATTCAGATGGAACCTCAAACACTTGGCGAGTAATGAAACTAACAAACTACTGGAACACGACCACATCAAAGCCTAAGTCAAAATGGGTAGGTAACTTACCTGACCATTCTAAGGTTGTTATCTTAGGGGCTGGCGGCGCTGGATTAACCACTGCCGTCAGCCTAGCACTTGCAGGTGGCGAGGATATCACGGTGATTGATTCGACCATGCCCTCTTGGAGAGGCGCACGCAAAGGTATTGGTGTAGCGACACTGTTTGGTCGGCAATTAGAAGACATGCACAAGATGGGAATTCATGTCAGCGATATCTTTAGGTATTTGAAGATGTCTCAAATCGGCATGAAGAATACTATTGAATTCATTCGCAGATACTCGGACGTAGTTAATAATGATGAGTGGTGCCATGCTAAACAGTATGGTGGATTTCATCTAGTTAATACAGAAGAAGATGTACGCACAGTTAAACATTTGGAGAAGTACCTAGAGTTTACTGGTGTCAAGTCGTCATATATGAACCCGCAACAAGTTGAGAAGCTAACAGGACTCAATGTAGAGAAGGGCGGGCTATTCGTTCCTAACGAGTTCATGTTAAATCCAGCACAGCTATACAATGGTATGGCAATGGCGTGTAGGAGAGTAGGAATAGAACTACTTAGCGGGTATACCGTCACAGAGGTCTATCAAGATGCGAGATTCTGGGTAATAGCGGACTCAATGGGAAATCACATCAGGTGTGATAAGCTGATTATTTGCACAGGCGCAAACTTAGAAGCATTACCAGACATTGAAGAATTAGAAGAATATGTGCTACGTAAAAGAATTTTTTATGGCGCAACACCAGAGATTGCTACAATGCGATTACCACCGTATGTCATTAGCTCACTTGATGGCTCTATGATTACACGTAGATACGACAATAGAATTATTATGGCATTAGATGACAACGACACACATGCTGCTGATTTAAAGCCACCTAAGCCTCCTACGATACGTAAGGCCCAGGAAAAGTTGGTCGAACTTTACCCAATCACTTCCGACGTAGAGCGTAAGTTTGAATATGTGTGGTCTAAAAATTGTTTGCAGACTCGTGACTCATTACCAATCGTATGCGAAGTACAAGAGCGTCCTAACTTATACCTTAATATAGGTTATGGAATGGACAGTTTAGGCTGGCAACACATTGGCGCAGCGGTCATAAAAGAACTAATATTAGGAAGTAAATCCACTCCAAACCTAGGACTGTTTTCATTAGAGAGAGTAAACAAATAAGTGAAAGACTTCAAACTATCAGATAAGTTCCTTCAGCAATACGAAGGAAGACAACCAGAGTGGGGCTTCGGCGCTTTGTCCTACATCACCTATAAGCGCACGTATGCAAGAATTCAAGACGACGGAACTTCAGAAGAATTTTGGGAGACTGCAAAGAGAGTAGTAGAGGGAACATTCTCTATTCAGAAAAGACACTGTGCAGGATTTAAGCTCCCTTGGGATAACCGTAAAGCTCAACGCTCCGCACAGATTATGTTTGAGAAGATGTGGAACTTTAAGTTCCTTCCACCCGGTCGTGGCTTATGGATGATGGGTACAGATGCAATTGATGAAAAAGGTTCAGGTGGCCTAAATAACTGCTTTGCTGGAGAGACCGAAGTAATTACTAGAGACGGGATTCAACGCATAGACCATCTTTACGAAGATGGAAAAGAAGTTGAATTACTCACTAATGCAGGATGGGTCCAGGCTCCAATTAAGTGTTTTGGTAAGCAGTTTTTGTACGAAATTGTACTAACCTGTTCAGGCAGAGAAAAGAAAATATTTGCGACCGAAGACCACGAATGGTTTGAAAAAGATAGACGACAAAAGTTATATACTAGAGTTAAAACAAAAGACTTGCGTCCTGGTAAAAGTAGACTTCAAAGTTCTTTTGGGCCAAATGCTATTAAGTCAATTAAAGCATCAGCGTTTGGTATAGCGCATGGTTTTGTATTTGGAGACGGCGGTACAAGGCGAAATAAAGATAGCGCAATGAAGAAGTATTTTTATGGTGCTGGACAGTCTGATAAAATGTCAGGCATGCCAAATGCATTTAGAAAATTACCCGACATTCAGGAAAATAAAGCATATCTTCTTGGGTGGCTAATGGGATACTTTGCGGCAGACGGTTCATGTAAATCTGATGGCACAATTGAACTTTGTTCTTACGAAAAAGGAAATATTAAGTTTGTCAAAGATGTTTGTTCAGTGTTAGGTATTGGAACGTACCCAATTAGAGAAGAAAATCGTATTAGCAATTTAACTAACAGACCATGTACTGCCTATAAGGTTACATTTATGTCAGCACAAATGGCTCCGAAGTTTTTCTTAATTGATTCGCACCGCGCAAACTTTAAGAGAAAGAAAATAAACTATTGGAACGTTAAGTCTGTTCGTAAAACAACGCGCATGGAGTCAGTTTTTTGCGCCACTGTGTCACAGCATCACTGCTTCACACTAGCCGATAATATTTTAACGTCAAACTGCGGCATGGTATCGACCAACGATTTAGATATTGACTTCGCCAGTCCGTTCTGTTGGTCAATGGACTTTCTTATGTTGGGAGTCGGTATCGGCTTCGACACAGAAGGTGCTGGTAAAGTTGTTATAAAAGAACCAAAAAAGAATGACGGACAAACATATGTTGTTCCAGATACACGAGAAGGTTGGATTGAAGCATTACGTTTAACTATCGCTGGATTTGAAAAGGGTAACGCAATCCCTGATTTCGACTTCTCTCTTATTCGTCCACGAGGTGCGCCAATCAAAACCTTCGGCGGAACGTCTAGCGGACCAGACCCGCTGATTAGTCTCCTAGAATCAATTAAGATTTTATTGACAGCCCGGATTGATGAAGCCGTTACGTCGGTCGATATTGTTGACATGTTTAACTTTGTTGGCAAAGCAGTAGTGGCAGGAAATGTTCGCCGTTCGGCAGAACTAGCACTCGGTAAAGCGGACGATGAAGACTTCCTTAACTGTAAGGACTATAACCTCTTTCCCGAAGAAATGGCTGACCGTAGGTGGGCTTCAAATAATAGCGTACTGGCCGAGGTCGGTATGTCTTATACTGGACCGTCCAAGCGTACATCGCTTAATGGAGAGCCCGGCTACATCTGGCTTGAGAACGCTCGCGCCTATGGCAGACTCAAAGACCCAATCAACAACAAGGACTATCGTATTGTCGGCTTCAATCCATGTGCAGAACAAGGGCTAGAATCCTACGAACTCTGTAATCTAGTTGAGACTTTTCCGGCCAATCACGATTCTCCCGAGGAATATTACGAAACCCTTAAGTATGCTTACATGTATGCAAAGACTGTCACCCTTATTCCTACTCACGACCCACGCACCAATTCTGTTATGACGCGCAACCGCCGTATCGGAACAAGTATGTCAGGCATTGAGCAAGCTAAAAAGAAGTTCGGCGTTCACTCGTTCTATACACAGTTCTGTGATGAAGGATACAACGTTCTTAAGGGATACGATAGAGTCTACAGTGACTGGCTTGGTATTGCTAAGTCAATCAAGATTACTACTGTTAAGCCATCTGGTACAGTGTCGCTGCTCGCAGGAGCAACCGCTGGTGTCCACGCGGCCCACGCAGAGTTCTACTACCGCACAATGCGTATCGCTCACGACTCGCCAATTATTCCCGCTCTACTAAAGGCTGGATATAGAGTTGAGTATGATGCAAATGAATTCAAATCCACAGATAGGTCGTGGGAGACTCCAATTGATAAGTTGAATAAAGACTACGTTGGTAGCCTTGTCGCATACTTCCCAGTTCATGAGCATGACTTTACCAAGGGTAAGAAGGAGCAGACTATCTGGGAGCAGGCTGAAAATGCCGCCAAGATGCAACACTACTGGTCAGATAACTCTGTATCAGTGACAATCAACTTCCAAGACCATGAAAAGGAACAAATTCAGACCATCCTAGAGCATTATGAGACTCGCCTGAAAACAGCCAGCTTCCTACCTCTCTCGGACCACGGATATAATCAGGCCCCATATCAATCCATTGATAAGGCGGAATATGATAAATCTATCAAATCTCTTAAAGATATTAAGAATATCACACAAATTGCACAAAGTGACAAACAAATTGAAGCTTTCTGTGAAGGAGACAAGTGCACAATTCAAAGTTAAACTAACATAATTATATAGGAGACTAGTCAATGAGTGGAGGATTCAGAACAGGAAAAAAGAAGTCACCGGCCCTTAAACCAAGGCCTGACCTAGAGAATCCTAGCCCGGACGCAGAAGCGCCCAAAGGCCAGGGAGAACTTCCGAGTCGCATCTACTTACACGCTACAGTGCGTGTCAAGACCCTCAAACCTCTCGCCCGCGTAAAGCGCAAGGGATGGGTTAGACCTGGGAAATGGCCCACTTTATGGTTGGAGATGTCTGAGTATATCACAGATATTAAAAATTATACAGCATTAACGACTAATCGCACCAAGAGACAGAAACAAGCGTTACAGGTATGTCTACACGAAATGATGCATTTGGCATTATGGGACGACCTACTTATCACCCATTCACCATATGAGGATTCACTTTTACATTATTATGTAGATGGTAAAACTTTAGTTCCAAATGAATGGGACTTGATACAGATGAAAAAAGCCGCAAGACGAATTGGCCGTATAGAAATCAATCTGGGAGACTTACAACATTCACATGCAGCAATGTATTTGGTCCTATTGACGGCAGTCAAAACATGGAACCAGTGGATTGGCCGTGAGTTTTTCCAGGTGACAAAAGAGGCATAGAGTCCTCACAACAAGTTAGTTTAATTTAAAAGGAATTCCAAAATGAAAAATGTATTACTAGCATGTGTAGCCCTATTATTCTTAGCAGGATGTTCAACCATTCGCACTGAATATAACGAACTACACGAAGACGTATTCGGTTGTCCCCCAGTTGGCCAAGAGCCTTCCGGTCGTACACTTGATGCAGAAGGCCCACGCGACGAAGTTGAAAGAGACTTCCTCGGCAACGAATGTGGCAAGCCTGTTTACACACCCGAGTGTGCTCCGCTTATTAAGTAAGGAGAATAGATGAGAAAATTAATTGCAGTGTTTGCAGTTATTGCCTTTATTAGTTTGGCCGCGTGCCAATCTGAGAGCCAGCCAAAGTCTGGTTCAAACTGAGGCATATCACTAGAAAATAAGTAGCAGTTTGCTACACTAGGGCTGGGACCATTCATTGGTCCCGGCTCTATTTATAGGAAGAACATTATGAAGCACATTGTATTAGCATTGTTATTTAGCCTCTGTCTAGGTGGCTGCTCCTCAACACGAGGCGGCGTGGAAGTATCAGACGAGAACCCTGTAGAGCGTCAACTAAACCGCTCCATCCTACTAGACTCAGGAGTTAACTTTGAACTTGGCGGATTACCAATTACTCTACCAAGCATCGGAATCGGCTTCAAGTTTCATTGGAGACGGCCAACCATAGAAGACGAAGTAGGCTTAAATCTATCTAAGTTAGGACGCTGGAAAGGTATGCCGGGATTAAACCCTGGTTCCTCAAAGCCAAAGCTGTCGTCACCAAAGCCATTAGGTGGTAAGTAAAATTATGAGACGTATCACATGGGAAGAAATTTCAGAGTTGTGCCGGAAACTGGCGCAAGACTTACAGCAATGCCCTACCGCATTCCACGCTATCTTTGCAGTCCCAAGAGGAGGACTACCAATCGGAGTTCACCTGTCTCACCTGACGGGTATTCCTATGGATTTAGGAGGGGTCACAGACGACTCCTTACAGTATGTTATAGTAGACGACATCAACGACACAGGACGTACCATGACTCAATATGTAAATAAAGAGAACTGCGTAACTGTTGCACTCTTTGAGAGAGTTGACTCGTCAGTTGCCGCAGACTATGTTGGCGAATACGTTAACCATAATGACTGGCTAGTAATGCCGTGGGAGGTTATGGATAACGCCTTTGAAGATATGTTAGATTATGCCGAAAGTAGAAGACAAAATGAATAATAAGTATACACATAGCACTGTAGCTAATGTAATTAGAAAGTATTAACATGCCGTATATCAAAGCAGAGAATAGACCAGCAGTGGAGAATTTCATTGATGGGATTGTAGACCATCTTATTAATGAAGACACAGAAGATAGTAGAGCAGGTATCCTTAACTACACTATTAGTAGTATTATCTCCCGTTACCTACAGGCCGAGGGAGTCTCCTATAATAGATTGAATAGCTTGATTGGTGTGTTGGAGTGTGCGAAGCTGGAGATATATCGTAAGGTTGCTGTACCATATGAAAGAAATAAATGTATAATGAATGGGGAAGTTTTCCCTAAGCAGGATATACTCCATGAAAAACAAGATTAATTAATGAGGAGAATGGAGATGTCTTCTAGACAGTGCATTAAGTGCTCAGATACTTTCGAAGCGCCAAATTGGAATAAGCAAAAATATTGTTCACAGGAATGCTTTAATACTGGCAAAAAACTTAAAAGGGTAGCAACGTGTTCTCACTGTAATACAGATTTTCAATATTCTGATAAGGTTAAACGAGAAAAAGATGCTATATGGTGTAAATCGTGTACGGCAAAAAATTGTCAAATTCAATATAGATATGGTATTTCTCTTTACCAGTATGAAGATATGAGACTGAAGCAAGATGGCGCGTGTGCCATATGTAAGACCGGATATCAAGGTAAACAGCTTAGTGTGGACCATTGTCATACGACAGGTAAAGTGCGTGGATTATTATGTGATAATTGCAATAATTCTATAGCAAAATTTGATGACAACCCACAATTGCTGCAAAACGCTATTTTATATCTCATTAAACATCAACAAGATAATACATGGGACCGATATTTTATTAACATGGCGGCATTGGTGGCCAGTAGGTCAAAAGATGTGTCGGTACAAGTTGGAGCTGTACTGACGCAAGATAAAACGATTATCAGCACAGGATTCAATGGCTTTCCAAGGAATTGTGATGATGAAAAACTAATGAAATTAGATAGACCTGAGAAGTATGAATGGATATGTCATGCAGAAGAAAATGCTATTATTAATTGTACTAGAAATGCAGTAGCATCAAATGGCGGTACTATTTATATTACACCAATGTATCCATGTGCAAAATGTGCTAGAGCTATAGTGCAAGCTGGTATACAACGAGTTGTCTGTCAGGCTACAATTAAAAAAGAGAAATGGACAAAGGCATTTGAAATATCAAAACAAATGTTTGATGCCGCTAATATAGAGTTTGTGGAGATTGATTGATGGAGTTTAAAGATGCATGGAAAGTATATGTTATTGCCTTTCGCGCTTGGCAAAAAGAGTGGAATGCTAAAAATCCAAAGCTCTCTAAGACCATTGATAAGGGCATGAAAAAGATACAGGACGAGCATACGGGCGATGACCCTGCTGACGATTGGAAGAAGTAATGTTAGAAGAACAAGTTGACCTATGGGACCTCACTAGATATGATGTTGCCTTATGTATTACGACCAACGGATTTGTTAAGAAAAATGGCGAGAACGTTATGGGTAGAGGATGTGCGTTAGAACTGAAACAACGCTGTCCAGACTTTCCAAAGGTTTTTGGTAATATGATAAACCTAGTGGGCAATCGCCTTGTCGTATGGGAATCAGAAGAGGTTCCAGCATTAAATAAGCTAGGCTATAAGCACCTCATTACTTTTCCAGTTAAACACAACTGGTGGGAGAATGCTGACGTTGAGCTAATTAAGAAGAGCGCAATTGACCTTATGGCACTTATTGATGTGTCCGATATTACTAAGGTATATTTGCCTAGGCCGGGATGTGGATGTGGCGGACTTAATTGGGAGAAGGATGTAAGACCAGTTCTTCAACCTATACTAGACGACCGCATAATAGTAGTTTGGAAGTAATTCATGACACAATTAACTTTAAAGAGTTTATTAAATTACATACTAATTTTAGAAAGGTATTAGAATAGTGAAACAGTATTTAGACATGTTACAATACATATTAGATAATGGGACCGAAAGGTCTGATAGGACAGGGACAGGAACAATTGGAGTCTTTGGATATCAGAACAGATATAACCTAGCAGAAGGATTCCCATTAGCAACAACTAAGAAGGTATTCTGGCGCGGACTAGCTCATGAACTCCTTTGGTTCCTTCAAGGTAGAAATAACGAAGATGGCACCGCTGTCAACATCAAGTATCTCCAAGATAATAATGTTAAAATTTGGGATGACTGGGCAGACGAGGACGGCAACCTTGGACCAGTATACGGAGCGCAGTGGCGCTCATGGGAAGGTAAAGTTGAAAAGGTTTGGTCTGATTGTATCGACTATAAACAGGTAGACCAGATTGATAATGTCATCGAAGGTATTAAAAAGAATCCTTGGGGCCGCCGACATATTGTTAGTGCATGGAACCCGTCAGAGATTGATTCAATGGGTCTGCCTCCTTGTCATTTACTGTTCCAGTTTAATGTACGACCTGATGCTCGCGGACTACCAGCTTACTTAGACTGTCAACTATACCAACGTTCAGCGGACGTATTCTTAGGCGTTCCATTTAACATTGCAAGCTATGCTTTATTAACTCACATGATTGCCTGTATGACAGGGCTCCTACCGGGGGAGTTTATACACACGTTTGGTGACCTTCATATTTACAGTAACCACGTAGAGCAAGTGTACGAACAATTAAGTAGAACTCCAACAGAACTACCTACATTAGACTTTGAAGAAAGATGCTTTAAATATACAAGCATTGACCAGTTCAAGTTTGAAGACTTCATTCTGGATAACTATAATCCACAGAGGACAATTAAAGCGGAGATTTCTGTATGAGCTATGATGCAAGAGATTAGCCTAAAGAGCAAATCATTGACTATGCAACAAAGATGCATAAGCGAGCGCAAAAAGCAGAAGGATTAACAATGCACTTATTATTTACAGCACAGTGGTGAGGACCTTGTAAACAAATTGGCAGTGTGCCAAGTACAATTCGCAAGGTAGACATTAGCGACGAAGTAGAGTTAACTGTAAAACATGCAGTAACATCTATCCCGCTACTTATTAAAGAGGACGGAACACGCCTGTCTGGGCTAGGTCCAATATTGGAGTTTATAAAAGATGCAGACTAGTATTCAACTTAAACAATTAGACCCAAGGGCAATAACGCCAACAAGAGGTTCAGCAGATGCAGCATGTTATGACTTATATGCATTAGAGGACGTTGACTTTGAAGGTGGAGAGATTAAACTTGTCCGAACTGGATGGGCTGCAAAGCCACCATCTGGATGTCGTTTAAATATTTATGTCAGGTCGTCAACTCCAATTAAAAAGGGATTTATTCTGGCCAACAGCGTAGGTATTGTCGATGCCGACTATCGCGGAGAACTGTTCGTACAGCTAATGAATGTAGCAGTGGTCGATGACCATCAATTCGCAGACACTAAGATTTTCTATACGAATAAGATTAATGCTGGTGATAGGATTGCTCAAATTGAGGTAGTTAATTCGCCAGACTTTCCAATAGAGGTAGTCACAGAACTAGACGAGACAGAGCGAGGCACCAGAGGCATCGGCTCGACAGGAGATTAAAATGCCAAGGCAGGTAAAGTTAAACGACCTTGACTTTCAGTTCTTGGAGTATGTATATGACAGTGACGGAAAAATCATTTGTCTAAGATGTGCAAGCTGTACCAAGTTCATAGCTAGAGACTGGGACAACTTTTACTGTCCACACTGTGAGGTGTCCTTTATGGATAACGTTACAACAGAGGACCAGAAATGCACCGAGAACTTAGTTCACTATCTGGAAGATTTGGAAAGGCTGATAAACGATGACAATTTTAGGTAGTATTCCCAAGTAAGTTGCACTATCATAACCTTGAGTTGGGAGAATACACATGAAGAAACAATATGAAGACGTACTAACCAAGAAGTTCTTAGAGCGCGAATATGTTACTAAAGGACGCAGCTTATTTAGTATCGGTAAAGAGGTAGGGTGCGACCACAGAACAGTAGGTCACTATAGAGACAGACACGGAATAGCTAAACAGAAGCCACTATACGCTGGACGAAAAATGCAGAACCATCCGAACTGGAAAGGTCACGGCGACATCTCTTCTTCTTATTGGAGTAATCTTAAAAATAATGCTTCTAGTAGAGGAATTGACTTTAATATTACTATTGAATACGCATGGAAACTATTTCTTCGACAAGGACGTACCTGCGAATTGTCTGGTGTGGACATTGCGTTTATAGAGTCGAAAAAGAATACAGCATCATTGGACCGTATTAATCCTGACATACCTTATCAAGAGGGAAATGTTCAATGGGTTCATAAGAATGTAAACCTAGCTAAACAATCTTTAAGCAATGCGGAGTTCATTGCAATGTGTAGGAGAGTATATGACTATCGTCTATAACGATGGAATGATTCCAGAATTGGATGTGTTATGCGAAGCCCTATATGAGCAATTTGATACTTCCTTGTAAGGTCTAAGGAGTACGCGCTACGCAGTCTGAGGGCGCCGCCAAGGCTCTTGATAATAGAATACGTGTCCTGCTCGACAGACTTAATAAACGGTATGGACGGATGCACACAGATGGTGCAATTGTACTAATTACAGCACTAATTAAAAACTCTACAATAGAGGGATTGGATAGAAAATGGAACAAGGTATAACTTGTCAAAAACCCTGGGGAGAATATACCGACTTCTTCAGAAGTCCAGAATGCACTATGAAGGTCTTAATTATCAAGGAAGGCGAGCAAATCTCCTACCAAAAACATGAGAAGCGTGGTGAGTTCTGGTTTATCACTCAGGGCAATCCCGTGCTAAAGCTTTCGGTAAGTCCTGATAATCCCCTAGTTGAGTTTACCCAGTCTGTACTGACAGAAAAATCTACCATTGAGATTCCAGCACATTGGTGGCATCAGCTTACGGCCCCAGAAGGTGGCG
>Ga0222634_1000636_pt1 | contig 14705 bp, 13 predicted proteins | sample AntAcemetageno50_FD_179807 | JGI IMG/M metagenome (GOLD analysis project Ga0222634, IMG submission 179807) | Saline water microbial communities from Ace Lake, Antarctica - #50 | ecosystem: Environmental > Aquatic > Non-marine Saline and Alkaline > Saline | place: Antarctica: Ace Lake | collected...
ATATAACGTTTACACAGACGGTCTGGCTGGCGGCTATAGCGCAATGCGCGTGTTTACAGATTACGTCAACGAGATGTCATTTGAACAAAACATCAATGTAGAGCGAGTGTTTGACCCAACATTGTGTGGCTGGGATCCAATGGCGCGCGAATCACACAAAGGTGATGGTCAGTATTGCTTTGAACTCTCTCCAATGACTCGCAAAGAATTCGAAGATGATTATGGCTCAAAAGTTACCGAGCGCATGAAGTTCACACGTGATCTTGCGGGCTTTGGCTGGTCATACAAAAACTCAAAAGAAGATGTTATTTTGGTTTGTGACTTCTACGAGAAGAAGCGTAAGCGCGTCAAGATTATCAAGTTAACCAACGGTCATACTGTACTCGAATCTAAGTACAAAGAATTCCTTGAGCTATGGGAAGCTGAAAGCTTTCTTGAACAACCACCGTTGCCCGTCGGTGAACCACGATGGACTCATCTAGAAACAATCTGTAGATACAGGCTGTGTGAGTCTGAAGTATTAGATTACACCGAAACCAACTTTAAACACCTCCCTATCGTGTTTGTCGATGGCAACAGTGTGATGCTAAACGAAGGCACGACGCAGTCGCAAATGACAAGACCATATGTTTATCATGCCAAGGGCATACAACAACTTAAAAACTTTGCGGGCCAGTCATTAGCTAATGAGTTAGAAAACTTAATTCAGCATAAATTTGTAGTGGCAATTGAGTCTATCCCAGAAGATTACATCAGCGCTTATCAAAACGTGCAGAAAGCCGATACACTTATATATAACCATTTCATGGATAAATCAGACACGAGCGTAACGTTGCCACCACCACGCGAAGTTCAGCGAACTCCAATCCCACCACAGATTGCAGAGACATTTAGAATGTCTGACGAGATGACGCAGACAATCCTAGGAACATACGATAACGCTACAGGTCAGAATAATAATCACCTGAGCGGGGTTGCGATGGCCCGAGGGGCGATGAACTCCAATAACGCATCAGTACCGTACATCGTGGGCTACATTAAAGGTCTTAACAGAGTCGCGCAAATCATTGTTGACTTGATACCTAAGTACTATCTAACGCCTCGCAGCATGCCTGTATTGCTGCCTAGCGGTAAGCGTGAGTATGTTGTGATTAACAAAAAAGGGCCTAATTCTTTATATATGAATTACGACCCAAACACGATTCAAGTTAAAGTTGAAACTGGTGTTAACTTCGCTATTCAAAAAGAAATTGCATTGCAAACAATCACGAGCATGATGCAAGCGTCTACTTCGTTCGCAGACTTCATCAATCAGTATGGGCTTGAGGTCTTACTTGATAACATTGAAATCCGCGGAATTGATTCTCTTAAAGTTAAAGCTGAAGAATACAGCAAAACGATTGAGCAAAAGCAGCAGCAACAACAGCAGATACAGCAGCAACAAATGCAGATGCAAAACAAAATGGCTCAAATCAACATGGCTAAAGCTGAGAAAGAATTGCAATCACCTACCGCTGGGCAGCTGGGCGCTGCGAAACTTCAGCAAGACGCACAGAAGAATGAGTTTGATGCAAAGGTAGATTATGCAGAGCTGCATATCAAAGAGCGCCAGGCTGAGGATGATTTCTTAAAAGTGATGGCTGATATTAATAGTTCAGAAATTGATGCAGAGCTTAAGCAGGCCAAAGTGGACGCTGAACAAACGCGCTCAGCTGTCGAGATGGCAATCTCAACAAGCAAGCACATTACAGAGATGACAAAGCTAAATGATAAACCAACGGAGCTAAGTAATGAAGAATAAAACAGATAAAGCAATGGCAAAGCCAAAGAAAAAGGCAGTCAAAAAAAAGAATCCGTCTATTCCAAAAGCAGGAAGTATGAAGAACAAATACTAGGAGCAAACCATGGTTGATATGCGAACAGAGATTGAACTAGATGTAGCTGAGAAAGTGGCGGAGCTTCATAAGCGATTAGATGAAGCGGAAGCGCGAGCTAAGTGCTCTCAAAGAAATATTTACTGGGAACGCATAAAGAAGTTCTTTCGACTGTGGGCAGAAAAGTGACAAAAGCTATTATCTGTTGTCAAACTGTTCATAAGTTTGTTAACATATGATTAATGGCGGACCAACCGCACAAAAAACTGGGTAAACCACGCACATATGCGGTCAAAATATGCGCACCGAGACGTTATCGGGTACAACACTTGAGAAAGGTAAATCTGAGATGGAAGAAATGCAAGAAAACATAGCCCCTGAAGTTGAACAAGCGCCGGTTGAGACCGAAAAAATGGTTCCGCAATCACAGGTAAACGCGATTATTCAAAAGAAGATGGCCATGGCTGCTGATAAAGCACGCAAAGAAGCTGAGCAAGAGTACATGAGCAACCTGCAAGCCGCGCAAGAACAGCGCAATAGTGAGCAGGCACAACCTCAAAGAAATGAGCAAGTTTCGCGCGATGTCGACGCTGAATCAATGTACCAACAAGTGCAAGAAAAGTTTAACGCCGACATGCAGAAGCGACAAATGGAATCTGAAATGTCTAATATCGCTGATAGCTATCTAGCTAAAGTCGATATGGGCAAAGATATTTATGATGATTTTGAAGATATTACGGGCGACTTTGACGCTACTGCTTTCCCAAAACTAGTCTACATGTTAGCCGGTATTGATAACGCAGCAGATGTTTTATATGAGCTTAATAAAAATCCTCAAAAACTCGTAACTGTTGACGCACTTGCAGAAAAATCACCAAAGCAAGCACACGCTGAATTGCTAAAACTCTCTCGCTCAATTGCTGAAAATAGAACAGCACAAGCGGAAGGGCAGCAACAAGGCACGAACGCACCTTTGGACCGATTAAACCCATCTCGTACGACAGGTAACAACGGCAAGATGAGCACAAAAGAGTTACGCAACCAGCCTTGGCTACGCGGGTAATTCTCTAAAAAACAATTTGTCGTTGTAGTTCTATTTTTTTTAATAAAAGGGTTATACGATGACAAATAATGTCTTACAACAAGTCATTACTTATAATGAAAGCAACCTTGCGTTATTGCAAAACAGCTTCGCTATGATTAGTAATGCAAACATGAAGTTTAAAAACTTTGACGCTGACTCACCAAAGAACTTAGGTTCATCAGTTAGTTTCGACTTACCACCACGTTTTACAACTAATAACAGCCTTGTTGCTAGTTTCCAATCTGCTGAACAACGCGTGCAAAACTTAACAGTAAATAAAGCTGCTAGTACTGCATACGATTTCACAGCGCAAGAATTCATCTTTAATGTACGCGATTACATGGATAAATTCGGACGCAGTGCAATGGCTGAAATCGGTTCACAAGTTGAAGCAGATGTAGCAAGCTTAGCTGAAACTAACACATTCCGATTCTTCGGTGATGGCGTTAACCCAATCAACAGTTATGTTCAGCTAGCTAATGCTTTAGCTTTCTTACGTAACTTTGGTGCTGCTAAAACAAACACTAAAGGCTTTTTGTCTGACCTTACCTTCCCAGGTATCGTTAACTCTGGCTTGAATCAGTTTGCTTTAGATCGTAATAACAAAGAAGCTATGAGCTGGGAAATCGGCGAATTCAGCAACTGCGAATGGTTCCAATCTAACTTACTTAAAACTCATACTTCAGGTTCTGAAGGCGTTAACGCTTCAACATTAACTGTTGTATCAGTGGTTAAAGATGCTAACGACGCAGTTACATCTATCGTATTCAGTGGCACTAACGGTGCAACTGATGCTGATTCAATCAAGCAATACGATAAATTACAATTCTCAGACGGCGTTGCTGGCCAAACGAATATGCGTTTTCGCACATTCATCGGTCATCAAGTATCCGAATCTCCCGTACAATTCCGTGCGACTGCTGATGCAGCTTCAACCGGTGCTTCACAAGTTACGGTAACAATCTATCCACCATTAAAAGCGGCTGCTGGTGCTGACCAAAACATCAATGTGGAAATCGCTGCTGGCATGCAAGCCACTGCGTTACCTTCACATCGCTGTGGTCTTTTATATGCTGGTGACCCGTTATTCTTGGCTATGCCTAGACTACCTGAAGAAGTGCCTTTCCCTACTTCGGTTGCTGTTGACCCGGATTCTGGTTGTTCGCTTCGTGCATACTACGGTTCATTGTTCGGTCAAAATCAACGCGGTTTTGTCCACGATGTGATATATGGGTACACATTGGTCGACGAATATAGCCTTATGGTTGCGCTACCTCTGTAGTTCAGAATATGGTATCCTGCTTTGGGTTAACTAAAACAGGATACCGTTATGAAAAAAGAAAATTTAGAATATCACACGAAACCTTGCAAGGATTGCGGGAAGCCTAAGGAGTACGGATACCGTAAAAGCTGTAGATGCTCTGCATGCACTGAAGTGCTCAGAAAAACAAAGCGCAGTTACGCTAATAAGTCTCCTCATGGGACCCGAAAGAAAACTTGCGGTAAGTGTGGTGAGCTGAAAGATGGAAAGTACGACGACGGATATTGTCTCGCCTGCAGAGGTAAGATGGCTAAAGAAAGAAAAGCCAGAATACGCATTGAAAAAGGAATGCGACCTTATAATTCTGGAAGAAAGCCAGAGTGCTGCAGATGCGGTAAGATCAAAGAAAACATCACGTATGGATATTGCTCAGCTTGCGACGCACTTGCCAAAAAAGAAAGAAGGGATAGCAAAGTTTCCTCAGAAGAGGGTAGAATCAAAGAAAGGGCTACATACCATGCAAAAAAAGAAGCCCCAGATTTTATGGTTAAAAAACTGGCTAGAAACACCCTTAATAAATATGTCAGCATTGGTAAAGTTGACAAATTACCTTGTGAGGTTTGTGGAATTGAAAAAACAGAGGCGCATCATGATGATTATACCAAACCTCTAGATGTTAGATGGTTATGTAGAAAACATCATGTTGAACACCATAAGAATGAAAAAATAAAAAAGGAATAATAAAATGCCAAATACACCAATCAAAAATGCAGGCTTTCTGTATATCAATGGTCTTAATCTTTCACGCACTAGTGATGAAGTTATTGCAATTACTGCTGGTCAAGCTCGTAATGGCACCAACGTAAACGACATCACTGTTGGTACAGCTTTAGCTGTAAGCAACATCATCAGCGGTGCTGGTGGTCTTGACACTGGCGCTGTAGCTAATAGCACGCATTACGCTGTGTACGTTATTGCTGATTCAACAGGCAAAGAAACAACTGCTGGTATCTTATCAACAGATATCGCTAGCCCATTATTACCAGGCGGCTATGATATGTCACGCCGAATCGGTTATGTATTAACTGATGGTACAGCTGACTTCTTGGAATTCCGTCAAGAAGGCGCAGGCAATGACAGATGGATGTACTACGACGTTGCTATCGCAACTGATATTACAGCCGGTGCTTCTGCAACTTTTGCTGCTGTAGATGCAAGCGGCGGTATCCCTGACTTAACGGTTAGCGGAACGGTAAACATGCTTGCATTATTTACCCCAACCGCTCCTAACGACACGTTAGAATTACGCCCTGGTAGCTCTGCTGCCGCTGCTGGTTATGTTCGAGCTTCAGGCGCTGTTGCGGCTGTAGTTGAAACAACTAACTTAGTTTGTCCGTTCGACGTAACAACAGGTGTTGATTACATCGTTACAGGTTCTGCTGTTGCATTATCTGTTGCTGGATACTTAGACAAGTTAGTTTAACGTAAAAAAAATTAAGGGTATCTTATGGCTTATACAGTCTCTCAGCTGATAACCGGCGCTTACTACGCATCAGGCGTCGTCTCTCGCGAATTTGAAAGCGTAGAAGGGCCGCAAGCCTCAGATGCCCTTATCTGGTTAAATGAAATTTTAGGGGAAAAGCGTGTTGACGACGGAATGATTCCGTACGAAACCACTTACACCCTAAACATGGTGGCCGGTCAGGAAGAATATACAATTCCTGACTGCATCACTATCGACACACTGACATTCTTAAAAGACACTGTTCGGTACTCAATGAGAGCATCAAAGCGTAATGAATATTTCGGCTCACCTAGAGTTGAAAACATTAGCAGCTTACCGTTTGAATGGTATTTTGAAAGAGCTTTAGGAGGCGGTACGCTTTACATCTACTTTTCACCGGATGAAGCTTACCCGATAACTATTAAAGGCGTGTTCGAATTAGCAAGCGTAACAATGTTCCAAGATTTGGAACTCACACTTGACTCGTTTTACATTACGTATCTTAGATACGCGTTAGCAGACAGAATCTGCAAAGAATTTAATGAGGTTACCCCAGCGGGTGTCTCGGCTCAGCTTAATAAGCTCGTAGCCATGATTGATAAAAAGTCCAGGCGATTAGATTTGCGCTTGCAGAAGATATGCACGCTTAATGGAAGACGTCATGGCGTTAATTGGGGTCAAGTTAATATTGGCCGCGGCTGGTATATTTAATATAGGCGATACACATGGCAGTAGCCAATGCTCAGCAAGTCCCGATTAATGTTGTTGGAAGCTCAATATTTGGTCGATATCCAAAAATTTCTCGTGAGCGTACGTGGAACATGTTCATGTCTGACGATTGGCTAGTGAACACTCCTGGCTTTGAATTTGTATCGCAAGCTTTTTCTGGCGCAGGCGAAGGTCGCGGGTTATTTTACTCATCACGCAGCGGCAGCCAACAGCAGTTTTTAATTGCAGTTGTAGGGACTGGCGTTTACCGTATAGATGCGGGCCTAGGATTTTCTAAAATTGGTGATATCGGTTCACTAACTGGCGAGGTCACAATCGACGAGAATCTAGCGAGCCAGATATGCATAGTTGATGGCACAGATGCCTATATAATAGTTGACGGTATTGGCGTCACTCCGCAAAATATCTTTGCGTCCCATGCATTTTCGCCAACTTATGTTGAATACCATAATACATTTTTTTTAATGACCGGAAGCCCAGGTGATATTAACCCGCAAAACTGGTATATTTTTCAGCCTAAATCAGGCTTTCCTACGGATATAGAGATAGTATCAACAGGCGGTCAAAAGGCCATTGAGACGAAAGCGGATAATGCCGTTGCGATTAAGCGCTTGCCTGGTAAAGGTAATAACATAGTAGTTTTTGGCGAGAATGTTGTGGAGCTATGGACGCAGGTTGGCGATGTAGTCAATTACCGTCGCGCACAATCATTTAACATTGACGTTGGTTGTGTATCAGCTAACACGGTTGCAGCGAGCACAGAGTTTGTTATCTGGCTTGCAGCCAATGAAAATAATGAGCCTTCGATTTATATAACCAATGGCGGCCAAGCCCAAAGAATATCAACTGATGGAATAGATTTTATTCTGCAAAGGATTAAGAATCCGGACCAGTCAACTGCTATTGTGTTTAGGCAAGATGGCCATTTGTTTTATCAGTTAACATTTTTTAATGAAGAAGATAATTTATCATTGCTCTATGATTTTAACACGCAGAAATTCTTTGATATTAGCGACCAGAATTTTAACTTTCATCCTGCTCGGCAGATTGTCTATTTTAATGGCGGCTCTTATTTTATTTCATTAAGCGATGCTAATCTTTACGAGATGAGTACAGACATCGATTACTATAAATATAGTGAGTCAGATGATGACCAGTACAATATTCCTCGCGTAAGAATACCAAAATCTATACGCAAAGCTGACACCTCAACATTTAGAGCGACAGACTTTGAATTTTGGATGGAGCAGGGTGTAAACAATTACCAGGTTGCGTCAACAGAAGATTGCAGCGGTGCATTAGTAACTGAAGGCGTCGAGCCAATCATCGCAGAGAATGGCGACACGATACTGTCACAAGATGGCGAGTGTGCGGTTCAGAATAACCCTTCTGCGATAGTTGAGCTTTCAATATCGAAGAACGGCGGACAGAGTTACGGGCCAGTCGTCCGTAGAAACTTAAACCCTGTTGGGCGTTATCAAAATAGGGTAACGTGGCATAGAATGGGTAGAGCAAACGAGTTATCTTTGCAGATACGTTTTTATGGTCTTCAGCGATTTGTAGTACAGAACGGGACGATAGCAATAAGCTAGTAAATTATGGCAATAGCAGGATTACCAACATATTACACGATGAAGTACTCAGACAAAGACGGTCAGCCGACGAGTGAGTATAATTTATATAACGATCAACTTTCCCAGGTTCTGCAAGAGATTACTAGCAAACTAAATACTGGCAATTTCATGCCATATAAAACGGATGCTGAAGCCGTATTGGCAAGGGATGATGCAAATGTCCCGGTAGGGTCAATGTGGTTTAACACCACTCAATTAAAAATGCAGTTTAAAACGATAATTGGTACACCGGGCACAATCGAAACAATTACAAGCGCGTAAGGAAATTACAATGAGTATATTTGGGGGTGGTGGCCAAACACCAGCGGATGCGGCAAGACCGTACTACGACAAAATCATTCCTATGGAACAAGGTAATTATAACCCTTATATGGAGCAAGGCCAGCAAGCGGGCAATACGCTAACCGACCAATTCGGTCAGCTGGCCAATGACCCAGGCGCCAAATATAATGACTTAATGTCTGGATATAATGAAACTCCAGGATTCCAGCAGCACCGAAAAGAATCTTTGCAGGCAGCACAGAATTCAGCGGCAGCAGGTGGTGAGCGAGGCACTCAGGATGACCAGGTTTTCCAGGCCAGGCTATCTAATAGCTTATCTAATGAAGACATGCAAAATTATTACAAAAACGTTAGCGGCTTATACGGAACTGGCTTGCAAGGTGAGCAAGGATTATATAATACTGGATATGACGCGACTAAGAGCTTAACGAGTGACACAGCGAATGTTTATGGCCAACAAGGCCAGCTAGCTTATAATTCACAAGCTGAACATGATAAGCGTAAGCAAGACTTACTGGGTTCACTAATTAAAGCCGGCGGAACGATTGCTGGTGGCTTCTTAGGTGGCCCTGCTGGTGCGGTAATAGCCAATAAGTTTATTTAAGGAGAATTAAAATGCCATTTCAACCATTTAATTATGCAGGACTTAAACCGCAGGGTTATAGCGGCCTTGTAAGCGGTGTGGATAGCTTTAAGGACAGCCTTGAAAAGGCTAGAAACTTACAGCTTAAGCGGAAAATAGCAGACTCTCAGGAGGCTCACTATAGACAGCAAGCGCAGCAGTCCACTTTGCGGCAGCAGCTTATGATGGAGCAGATAAAAGCAGCCCAGTTAAAGAATGACCCAGAAAAAAGAGCTGCATATTATAATTCTCTAGCAAACCTGAGCGGAAATCAGTCAGGAGGCCAGCAGACGCAAGCGCAAGACCCAAGTGTAATCCCGCAAGCGCCGGGGCGCGAAGGAATGCAGCAAGATATGCAGCCTGGAAATATGAGTACGGAGCAAGCTACACAAGTTGCCGCTAACGTATCACAGCGACAACAGCCAACAGCGCAGCAAAGAGCCATTATCAATGTAGGACGTGGCTTGCCTGCCGGCTGGGAGGCGCCAGGCGTAAAAGACCGACGAACAGCCAACCTTAAAATGCAAGAAACCCAGCAGACATCCGATGTAAAAGAGGCAACGGCATTAGCTAGCGAACTACCTATAATTGATAAGCATTTGAAGACTGTCGGACAGTTAATAAAGTACGTAAAAGCTCATAAAAGTTGGTTTGGACCAGGAATACTTGGATATGACATTCATGGCCCAAGTTACAGAAAAAGACAAATCAATAATCCTGACTATGGTGAAATGGAGAGTGGATTTGCTAGTCTAGTTGCGCCTATGGCTCAGGAATTATCAAACAGGGGGCTAGCAAGTTCACTAAACTTTGCAATAGAAACTAAACCTGGATTTCAAAAAAACTGGAAAATCGTACTCGGTAATTTAAATTCCATTCAAAGTAAACTTGAGGCATCTAAGGGCTGGAAAAGCGATCGAAATAGAGCTGTGGGCGGACGACAGCGGTTTAAGGATTTGACCTATAGCCATAAATCCGGGGGATTCATCTAATGCAAACAAGATATTTACAAAATGGTCAGCCATTAAAGTTTCCAGATGGCATGACAGATGCAGAAATGGGGGACGCAATAAAGCGAAACTACTCTAGTCTTATGCGCGATGACCAGCAAGAAGAGCAACAGCAGTCACAGCAGCAAGCGGACGAAACATTCCACCCAAGAATCGAGAGCGACCAAAAGGGCGCATCTGGAATTGCAATAGATACAGCTAATGCGGCGGCGGATGCCCCATTTGAAATAGCCCAAATGGTTAGTGGGCTGCCTAAGCAAATCGGGGAAAGTGGTTCACAAATAATCCACAATCCTATCCGAGCAGCAGAAAACGTCGCGGCCGGTTTGGCTTCAGGGACAAAAGACGTATTAAATGTACCGGGAAACATAGCCGGTTATCTTGCCAGAAAAGAAACGCTAGGTTCTGAATACTTAAAGATGCTAAGCAAGATTCATATAGGCGATACAGGGCTGCAAAAAGCGTTTCTAGGAAACGAACAGCCAGGCGACGCATTCATACAGGGCGTATCATCATTCGCCGCTCCTGGCGGTGTAGTTGGAAAGCTTGGAAAGCTTGGAAAGTTACAGAAGCTATCAAAAGGCGTTAAGGTAGGGACTGCTGGCGCACTCTCAAGCATAGGTCAGAACCAGAATCCAATCACAGGCGCTCTAATTGCAGGCGGGCCATTCATGGTTCATAAGGCGCTACGCGTTGCTAGAAGAAAAGCAAAGGCGAACCCATCAGCAGAGAACATGAAAACTCTTGAAATGGAAGAGGCAATAGCCCAAGAAAATAATGATGCAGCACAACAGGATTTAAAAGATTATAAAGAACAGGCCCGCGAGAGCGACCCAAGCGGCACACCAGCTGATTTCAAAAGAAAGTCTATAGAGCTTCAAGGGAAAAGCGACGTATTACAAAAAGACGCTGACGTACCATTTGCCAAGCCAAAAGAAGGACCAAAAAACAGACCTGAACTTGACACTGGTGAAGAAGCAGCCGTACAGGCAAACGAAAATGTTGATGCCATAACAAAAAGTTTAAGAAAGCATCTTGGTGAAGGAAGCAATCACAAGGTTAATATTGCAAATAATATAATGCGAGATTTTAATGCAAACAAAGCCGAGATAGTTGGTAGTTTTGAGGAAATGCAAGATAGAGCAACTGACACGCCAATAACCGTTGAAAACGTGCCAGACGCGAATAAAATAGAATCGGACTTAAAGAAAATATTTTCTCATGACCGATGGGGAGATGACACATTCAAAAACTTTCGAGACAAATTTGTGAGAGAGGGAACTACTCGGGACAATACAACTGTTGGCGCGCTGTTAACAAATTATAGAGTTACAAAGAGCGCCATGCATAGTGCGCGTAGAGCCAGCACGCAGGCTGGAACGCAACTAGGAGACCAGCTCAATTGGGGAGTAGAAGCGGATAGACTAGAGGCTATCACCAAGAAGCAGCGCAAAATTTTAGAACCCGCTCTTGGGCCTGAAGACTGGGATGTCTTTCAAAACTTCAATGACAGGTATTCAACTGAGGTTGGCCCAGTTCATAGCGACAAGTTATTTAAACAAATTCGCCCAACAAGAGGTGGTCAAGGCCTCGCAACTGCAAATGTAATAGAGAGCATTAGCGGTTCAGGCGAAGGGCCTACAGCGATTAGGCGGCACGCAACAGAAAACCCAGATACCGCATTGAATGTTCTTGGGCAAAAATTTGCATCGAATCCAGAGAAGTTATTAAAGCGACAAGATGCGGCGCAACCATACCTGGCGTCACAACCTCAGTTGCAAAGTATGCTTGCGAGTCTTGAGCGAGCAAACCAACAAAGGACGCGTGCAGGCGAGCATGTAGCTGCGCAGAAACCTATAAACGAGCGAATCACAAAAGAGAGAAAGGCGCGAGATAAAACAGAAGCTACAGAGCGCGATAACACTATTAAAGAGCAAGAAAATCGCCTGAAAGCTAAAGCCCAAATTGAAGAAAATAGAATAAAGCTCAACAGGTGGTCAAAGGTAGCAAAAGACCTTAAAGCTAAAATAGCAAAAGGTGACTTAACTGCGGCGCAATTAAAGCTGGCGACACGAAAACTGAAAGAAGCTAACGAACAGGTTTCTAAAGCAAAAGCAATGGGTCGTAAGATTATTCATATAGCGCTGTTACTTAGTGGCGTACATTATGGAAAAGGGTATCTTAAAGCGTTATTTTGATGTGTTTTCACATTTATGGCATAGATATAAAATATAAGATTGATAAATTATTACGGACCATAAAATAGTTTGAATTAACATGCGTGACCTCCGAAGGTGTGTTTAAATAAATGAATAATAAAAATGCAATATGTACAGCAACTGTCTTAAACTTAACAGCTAAGATACATTATAGCACAGAACAATAAAGAAGGAAATAACATGGCCCTAGATGACAGAATGATACCGGCCCCCGTATTAGATATGTTCTATGTTGACAAGGACACTGGTTTGCCCTTGGCTGGCGGCCTGATATATTTTTACGAGGATGACCACTCAACGCTTAAAAATATTTACGAGCTGGTAGGCACTGCCCCGCCGTACACTTACGCGGCGCTTCCAAATCCTATTGTACTGAATATTGCCGGCCAGGTGGTTAATGCTGCGGGCCAGAACACACTCATATATTTATTTCCTTTTGATGGCAATCCAGAACCTACAACGCCTGTTACGACTAATACTATTGACCTGTATCATATTGTTTGCATGTCGGCTGGCGGCGCTACTCAATGGACGCGCTCAGGAATACCTAGCATTACCGCTGACAACGACCCAACCCAAGATAAGTCACACGTTGGTAACCAGATTTCAAATTCACAGTTTGCTCGCGTATGGATTAATGATGCGCCATCGACTGTGTATACAGCCACAGCATCAGAGGCAGCATTTAAGCTAGCACCTAACTGGGACATCGTTATCAGTGGTGCGGGCGGTACAGCGACGGTTATACGCGAAGTGGTAGCAGGTAATGAGTCAGTAATAACGACCCCGCCGTACAGCCTTAAGATTGTAACATCGGGCGCTATAGAAACTTGTTACCTACGCCAAAGGATGGATGCTAACTCGGGTCTATGGGCAAGCACGCTAGGGGAGAAAACTTATTTATCGGGTTCTTTTATAGCTGAAAACACAGGTGGAAGCAGCGCGACATTATCTTTAACCTATAGAGACTCAAATACCGCAGTAGTGACACCCATTGTCCAGGCTGTTATTAACACTGCGGCTGGGTATGTAGAAAGTAAAGATTCTAGTGACGCCATTCCAGTTTCAACTAATGCGACTAGCGGGGTTAGCGGCTGGATTGATATCCTTCTTAACATACCGCCTGCGTCAACGATTTCAGTTAGTAGCATTCAGGTAGTACCAACTAAGGCGGCAGGAAATCTAGTTGAGTATGATGCGAATACCACGAACCGTGAGACCGCGCTTACGGGTGATTACTTTATCCCTGCGTTGTCAAACAAAGCGGTACCGAGTTATTTGGTCGGCTGGGACTTTCCAGTTAACCCAACTCAGTTTGGCGAAGCTGGAACGGTCACAACGGGTACTCCAAAATATATTTGGGACCAGACAATTTGTGACTCTTTTAGCGACGACATAGCTTACGCGCGAAACTCTGTAACTGGCTCGCTAGAAATCACAACTACTGCAGCCACAACAGGTTGCTATATTTTACAATACTTATCTGGCAACGAAGTTAAGCGGCTTATCGACAAAGAGCTTTCAGTTAACGTCAATGCATATTGTGATTTAACTGCGGGCGAGGTGACGGGGTACATATATTTATATAGAGCTCCACAAGCTACAGCGTTTCCAACGCTATCAACGAACACGACAATTGGAACCGTAGCAACCACAGGCATATTTACAGACTCTTCGGCCGGCTGGACCAAGGTAACTAGAAGCGGTCTTGGTGACCCTAAATTTACCCTTAACACAATTACCGGTACTGATTTAGATATAGACATGAACCACGGCTTTAATGGCTTCCAGATAAAGACAGACGCCCAGCAAGCAGACACTGACAAGTTTGCGATTGTGGTATCGTTTGGAATTCCTGGGTCAATGGGAATTGTGACTGTTAACTCTGTGTCATTAGTACCTGGAAGCATCCCAACGATTCCGGCGCCGCAGACGCCAACTGAAGTTTTGAACGAATGCCAATACTACTATCAAAAATCATTTCCTATTGCTACGGTTCCTGCACAAAACGCAGGGATACCGGGCAGCAGCTGGGGTGTTGCTACAAACGTAGCGGCATCCGCCGGACACGCTGGGGTTCTGGTAGAATTTCAACAGCGCACAATATCAACGCCAGATGTGGTGACCTACAATCCTTCTGTTGGTAATGCAGTAATAAGAAATATAACTAGAAGCACCGACTCGGCAACAAACGTTATAGCCAACACGTCTAGCAGAGGCTTCACAGTCACTGGAAACTTCAATGCTAGTGGTGTTATAGGGGATATTTTAGCAGTACACTGGAGCGCTGACTCACGACTCGGAATTTAACAAAAAGGAAAATAAAAAATGATAACTGCATACACATCAAGACCACCTACAGACGATTACGGCTTAGGTTTTACGACATTGAAATACGATACAGATTTAGCAGGAACTGCGGAGCAGACATTAACTGTTCCTGGCGACGCTAAGCGTTACAAGGCTGTGTTCAGCTATGAGGCTGG
>Ga0222634_1000638_pt1 | contig 14686 bp, 14 predicted proteins | sample AntAcemetageno50_FD_179807 | JGI IMG/M metagenome (GOLD analysis project Ga0222634, IMG submission 179807) | Saline water microbial communities from Ace Lake, Antarctica - #50 | ecosystem: Environmental > Aquatic > Non-marine Saline and Alkaline > Saline | place: Antarctica: Ace Lake | collected...
ATCAATTACTAACAAAGGCAATCTTAAACATTTCTATTCCATCGCATCTGGACCATCAAAGGGGTACAGACCCATGAAAGAAATGTGGCAAATGATGCGGTAGATTACTGGTATGTACACCCAACCTACCACCGAAGTTTTATATACCATACCTCCTGACTTAACCAAGGTACTAATGCAAACTGTTATCGATATTTCTTTTAATTAAAAGAGTTCCACATTTTGTGTCTCACTTTTTACTTGGTTTAGTACGGATTTAATACAGATGTTCTCAGTTCCATGTTTTTTCCACACTCTCTCTCAATATTTCATTTTTTACATTTTTCGGATTTTTTGAAATTTATCATAATATCTGTGGTTGTCAGAAAAAACATGGAAACATGGAACATTTCTTTTAATCTCTTTTAAATTATGGAACATAACTTAGAACAAACTTAGAACAACTCAAAAAAACTTAGAACATACAATAAACTTAACCACTAATCTTTAACCATTCCCATGGTTTCCTCAGGGGTAACCATTCTACTGGTACTGATTCCACCTTGTAGTGCTTGAGCACTCCTTTATTTGTGGTTTTTATCCGATATTTTCCTCTTTTCAACAAACTAACAGTTCCTCTACTCATGGTATGCGTTTTAAACAAATCCGAATGCAGTTCTGCCAACAGCTTTAGCACCACAGAACAGTTTCTAACCTAATACACATGCTAACTTCCATCTAATTTTGTTACCTTTAACACCACATTGTGATTGCTCATCTTATATTATATTACATATAAAATTCTATAATTCATTTTTATAAAAAAATAACTAAAGAATTTCTAAATAGTATACTATATGAAATGCAATCACCCCAATGAAATCACAATCATCTTAGAAAATAGTGTTCACTATGGTAAACGTGTTTGTGCCGATTGTGGAAAATGGTTAGGATGGCTTCCCAATCCCAAAACCACCAAACTCGTCTCCAAACAAACCCAATGTATCCAAGATTTACTCCAAAACAACACCCTTCCCAATCAGCACCGCCAGTTTATCCAAAGTATCTCCCAATCCCCTAAACGCCTTTCCCCTAAACAACAAAAATACCTTTTCGATCTACATCAACAATTCTCCTTTTAAATTTACTAATCTATAATTCATTTTAATAAAAAAATGAATTATAGAATTTATATATTATATAGTATAAGATGAGTAACTCGAATACCACAAAAGTAACAATTGAGAGCAAGATCAATCTGGATTATGCCAAACAACTCAAGAGCAGTAAAGCATCATTTGGTAGCGCCGAAGGATAGTTTAAATCCTTTCTCAAATGGATCAAACGTGCAAAACCTTTGAGTGATAACCCTTCGATCGGCACCATTCGATAGGTGTACACTACCGATGATAATGAGTTTGGAGGCAGATTCAACACTGGTTTTTGTTACACCCAAATGTACACTCCAATTAGGGGATTACTTGCCCAAGGTATTTATCATGATTATGATATTCAAAACTGCCACCCGCACTTGCTTTCCCAGTATTTATCGAAACGTAAGATTAAATGCCCTCAATTGGATTTGTATTGTGCCAATGTACAAGGCCTTAGGAAAAAGTGGAAACCAACCAAAACCCAAGTTTTGAGATTACTAAATGGCGGTGGATTAGAATCTGATGCTCCACAGTTTTTCCATAAACTTAAATCCGAACTTGATCCCATCATGAAAAAACTTATTTCAGAACAGAAAAAATGGCAAAAGGATCTTGTTAGTTGCAAAACCAGCAAAAAACGCCATGATCGATACAGGCACTACTGTTCGGCAATAGTTTAGAGTTTAGAACGCCAAGCGTTGATGGCAATGTATCAGTGGTGCACTCAAAACCATGTTGAGGTAGGAGCATTAATCCACGATGGTTGTTTATTGGGTGATATGAGTGCTTCTAAAATCCCCGAAATGGAATAGTTTATTGAACAAGAAACGGGATACAAGGTTAAAATTGTAGAGAAACCTCTGCATTCACTAGACCCTGAGGAATTAGTGAAAAACCAATCAGTGATTGGACAATCCATTAATGATGATACGGATGGTGCGTAGATATTCTTAGATTACTACAATAAACAGTTTGTTCGTTCAGGCGATAGTTTCTATATATTAAACAACAAAGGAATCTGGGAGGAAGGCGTTAGCCCCTTAATTAGAATGATTGCCCACTTAGATTTACGAGTAAACGATTACTCTTTTTCACGCAACGCAAGTGGTGCCAAACGTATCGCCGAAATGATCAAAGCATTTGCAGAGGATCAGGGATCAACTTGGCTAACCAATATCAACCATCAATCTCGTGGATTAGTTTTTTTCGGCGATCAGGTTTGGAACATGGCAGAACGCAAATGGCAACCCAGAAGCAACACCACCAGCCTTGTAGGTATCAATCGCCCTGCTCCAGTTAAACTGTTTGAATAGTATGAAAACCAAGGCTGGGATCACCCCCATCTCGTTGAGTTGTAGGAACGCATTTTGAATGTGTTTGGCAACGATGAATAGAGAGATTACACCTTAAGATTGTTCGCCAGAGCCATCTCAGGGTGTGTTTCTGATAAGTTTTTTGGATTATGTACGGGTGCAAGAAACAGTGGCAAAGGCACTTTATAGGAAGCAATAAAAAAAGCGTTTGCAGAGTATGTAACCCAGTACAATCCTCCAATTACCAAAGATTTCAATTCTACCGATTAGGCAATGGATTTACGATTTGTATTAACGGCCAATATGCACAAGGCACGAATCGCATTCACCAACGAAAGCAGAGATAGCAAGAAAACTGCGGTGCTAAGTGGTAACATTATAAAGAATGTGATTGCAAGTGGTGGTGATAGTTTTTAGTGCCGTAAAATGAGAGAAAACGAGGTTACTGTTTCCAACAACTGTATAAGTTTTATGAATTTTAATTAGATTCCCTCCAGTAATCCTCCAGATGCAATGGATACTGGACGAATTGTACTATTTCCGTTTAAGTTTGATTCCTCCTTAAAACCTACCAAAACCATTAAAGCAGGAGATCCAAATATTAAACAGTGGATCAATCAAACACCATGGTTGGGTGATGCAATGGCATGGGCAATATTTGAACAATACTAGGAATCCAGTGGAGCAGATCTCGAACCACCCAAAGAGTTCAAGCTGGAGATGAATGATTTAACGGCGGATTAGATGGGTGATCCATACGTGGTGTTTACCAAGTGTTTCAAGCAGGTGGAAAACGAACAAGAGTTGGTAGATACAGTAAAAGAAAAGTTTAGTAAATGTGGCATGTCTGCCAATAAATTAACCAGATGGCTAAAGAATTAGGGTATTTCAAAGAAACGAGCAAGAGTAGAGGGAAACCTTACCTATGTGTATGTGGGTTTGATGGTAATCGAGGAGGAATCCAATGGAGGCGTGGATGATCCATAGGATGATATAGTACAGCCATCAGAAAGAATTAAGATATAGATAAATATGAATAAAGAGTGTTTGGTTTAATTATAAGTATGTTCTAAGTTTTTTTGAGTTGTTCTAAGTTTGTTCTAAGTTATGTTCCATAATTTAAAAGAAATTAAAAGAAATGTTCCATGTTTCCATGTTTTTTCTGGCAACCACAGATATTATGATAAATTTCAAAAAATCCGAAAAATGTAAAATATGAAATATTGAGAGAGAGTGTGGAAAAAACATGGAACTGAGAACATCTGTATTAAATCCGTACTAAACCAAATAAAAAATGAGACACAAAACTGAGACACTCTTTTAATTAAAAGGAGCTTAGTAAATCCTGAGCCCAAAAAAGCCTAAGTTAAATGGAAAATAGCGATGGGATTCGTTGGAATCTCTCAAAATTATGAAGAAGAAGTACTCAATGAACCGCATCATTATGAATGCCTGTTGTGTTCTTAAAGTACTGATTCAAGCAATTAATTAATACGGAAACTACTGGAGTTAATTTACTTTGAATCCAGTAGTTTCGCAAGGCACTAATGGTTTTTAATTCATTTTTTATAAAAAATGATTTAAAAATCATTTAAGATTAAATGATTTAAAAATAATATCATATATAATGATAGCACTAAAACTATTGGATAATGGGATAACAGTAAGAGCAACCCAACCCAGACGATACTACATAGATAACCAATTGCATGAATTGAATGGTAAAGAGTATTGGGTGGTTTTGAGTAAACGAGAACTATTAGAGAGAGTAGATTGGCATTTGTAGTTACAGATTCCTGTAACTACATTTATCAGGGATATGGCATATTTGTTTGGCGAACGAGATCATCGATGGCCCAGGGAGGAATTATGCCTTCCAACTTGGGATACATCAAACGTACGTAATATGTCACGAATGTTTCATGGGTGTAAGAACTTCGACGATGATATCTCCAATTGGGATTTATCCCATGTTTAGTATATTGGTAATATGTTTGATGGTTGTACAAACTTCAATCGGGATCTATCTAATTGGAAAGTGGGCGATAATTGGTGGATTACAGATGCTGAACATAAGTATAGGGTTGATCACTACAACGATGTGTGTAGAGCGGGAAGGGAAATGGATTATGATAACTTAGATATGTTTAGAGGCTGTGTTTCGCTCCAATACTACCATTCGTGGAGTAACAAATATCCCCATAAATACATTTATGGACTCATGAAAGAAGATGAACTCAACAGGCATTATTATGAATGCCTGTTAAGCAATTAATTAATACGGAAACTACTGGAGTTAATTTACTTTGAATTAGTGCCTTGCGAAACTACTGGATTCAATTTTTTAACTGATTTTATAAAAAAATGAATTTTAAATCATTTAATTTTAAATGATTTAAAATACAATATCATATATAATGATAGCACTAAAACTATTAGATAATGGTATAACAGTAATAGCAACTCAACCCAGACGATACTACATAGATAACCAATTGCATGAATTGAATGGTAAAGATTACTGGGTAGTTTTGAGTAATCGAGAACTACAAGACCGAATAGATTGGCATTTGGACCAGATTCCTGTAACAACATTTATCACAAATATGGCATATTTGTTTGGCGAACGAAATCATCGATGGCCCAGGGAGGACTTATAGCTTCCAACTTGGGATACATCAGACGTACGTGATATGTCACGAATGTTTCATGGGTGTAAGAACTTCGACGATGACATCTCCAATTGGGATTTATCCAATGTTTAGTATATTGGTTATATGTTTGCTGGTTGTACAAATTTCAATCGGGATTTATCCAATTGGGAAGTGGGCGATAATTGGTGGATTACAGATGTTGAACATGAGTATAGGGTTGATCTCTACAACGATGTGAATGGAGAGGGAGAAATGGATTATGATAACTTATATATGTTTAGAGGCTGTGATTTGCTTAAATACTAGCATTCGTGGAGTAAAAGGTATCCCAATAACTACATTTATGCTGGATCACCCTTGGAAGAAGAAGTACTTACATAGAGTGAATTTGAATCATTTTAAATTAACTCCATTAAATTCTCTCTATGTAAGTACATAGACAAATGTAGTTTTGCGAATAATTCCGTATTAATTAATTTGGTATTAGTACGGAATTTCTGAGTTAATTCATTTTATTATTTTAATTGATCACCCCCTTTGCTTTCTAGCACGACGTTTTTTAGCAATGCTCCTCCTGTGAGCAATTTAAGAACATCTTATAATAATGTTGACACCGCCTACTTTGTTTATCTTCGGCAACAGGGAATTTAGGTTTGCCGCCTTTAAGCACGGTATAAGCATCTTTTAGAGCTTGACCCTAAGTTGCGTTGACGTATGCTCGGCGTTTAGCACCAGCGAGGTGCATGGCACGTTTCTGAATTGAATCGGGTTTGCTGGTGCTAACACCACTACCTTCAACCTCACCACTTGCACTTGCACTTTCACTTGAAGGTGCTCTGCCCTGTTCGGCACTGGCACGTGGTCGAAGAGTTATTTTGATTCTGGGTTTAGGTTTAGGTTTGGTTGCATCATCATCATCATCATCATCATCATCATCTCTGCCTCTGCCATCATCATCATCATCATCATCATCATCATCATCATCATCATCATCATCATCATCATCAGCTGGTTTGGGGAAAATTCTTTGTCGAATTTGTTGGTATAAATTACGATCTTCTGGATCCAACGAAGTAACATTGGTAATGCTTGTGTTGGTATCAGGTTCGATAATGTTTCGAACCACAGTATCTTTTGCCCTGGTGAATGCTTCACCAGCACTTTCTTGGCTAAACATGAAGTTTAAGGACAATTCTTCCAATCTTTCAACTTCTTCCTCAATGTTCCTTAAATCCTTTGGATTTAGGATCTCGTGCCGATCTATAAGTTCCACTAAATCACGGGCAATTTCACCTTGTCGTTCTGGATCATCAGTGCGTTCAAAAGCATTGAGAAGTGAATTAGCCCGTGCAACAGCACGACGGTTATCACGTTTCTGAAGGGTGGTTAAGAACCCTGCTTCAGCTAAGATTTTATCGTTTAATACGCGTTGGAATGCTTGATCTCGCAATTGGGCACGTCTGTTTTGTTCGGATACTTGTTCCTATCGTGCGATCTTGAACCCTTGTGCTTGTCGTTGTAACAGTTCAAGAAGTAGTTTTTGATTGGGTTGAGTTATGCTCATTAATATTCTTGAGATAAAAAAAATATATTCTTATGATATAATTATGTATAGGTTGAAACTACATAAATCGAAAAGTGCTGTTCCGATAGCAACTTGTAAACACAGTAGCAATAACATTGTTTTTATCGATAAATAGCAAGATTCAAAAGAAAGTTGCAATGAACACGTCTTTGCTGAGGGGTAGATAGGAATAATTCTGCCTTACCTAACTAAGAGAGATGGTAGAACTTCTGTGCATATTTACGGAATGGCAGGATCGGGTAAGACCACCAAAGCAATAGAGTACGCTAATTGTTTGAGGGATATATTTCCCTAGTTACGAATCATTGTAATCAATGGTAAAGAGGACGAAACAAAATTCGAGATCAATGAAATGGTTGAGTTACCGATCTCGGCTTTGGTAGAGCCAGACCAATCAGAGATGATGTATAAGAAGGCTAAGATAGAATATAATATAAACAAAAAAAACATGACAAGTGATGAACGGATGGCAAGGGAATGTTTATTGTTGGAAATAAAACCAAACAAGAATGCTTGTAAGTGGTAGGTGACTGAGGTGGTGGGTGAGTTGATGAAAGATTCGGTATTTATATTTGATGATATTGAAGGACCATTGTATGAATAGGCCTTGTTTTTGGGATAGTGGTTGTGCTAGAAAGGTCGTTCTAAAAATTGTAATGTTTTGTTTGTAACGCATTAGGTCTCTGATTATGGCAAAACTCGTGCATTACATAGTGAATTTAAATAGTATATTATGTTTAGTAACAGTCCAAAGCGAAACAGAGAATATCTTTTAAAAACTTATTGTAAATTATCGGCAAGGCAAATTAAACGTATTAACAAGATGCTAACCGAATGCGATTGGGTAGCAGTGGATCATATTAGGGAGTATGCCTAGAATGAACGTAGAGTGATTTTACTTTGAGAAAAATATTGGAAATATTATACTAATGAATATCTCCTTAACCCCAGATAGATTGAAACAAATAGCTGACACAAGGCGTCCCGGGTTGAAATTCTTGATCCTAACCTATGATACAATACTACAACGAGGAATACCTGATACAAATTGTATTATTCATTATCCTCAAGATATAGAATTTCATGGCAAATAGAAAATCATATCGGGTCATTACGTGTGTTTGTTAAAAACACCCGACACACACACCCGTTATTTTTACGATCCCTATGGTGAACTGCCAGATAAGCACAAGGTTGATTTAGATCACCCACAAAAGCATTTGCTTTATAATCGCAAACTTAATCACAGAAATTTGATGGGTCAACTAATTGATGGAAGCCGAATGGTTGACTATTCACCTTATAACCATTAGAGGTTTAGCAATACGATAGCAACTTGCGGTCGTCACTGTATCGTTAGATTAAGTAAGCATCGTATGACTAATGATTAGTATCATCAATGGTTGACTCAAAAGTTTCGTAAATCAAATCAACCTAGTTATGACCACTTGGTTTACGAATTAACATCATAATTATTATCTCCGTCTTTGTTATAATGAGTGGAATTGAAACACTTTACAAATATGTCAACTTAAGTCAAACAGGCGATAGCAAAGACACTGGATCTCTACTAAATATGAGATAGTAGAGAACTCAAACCATTGTTGATTAGGGTATGTATCTGCATTCAATTGATAGATGGGACGTTAGAGGAATAAAGTTGCCCGTGATACAAGCACCAATCGAGGTATCAGATTTACAATTAACAGTGCAAGAGGTTGCTGATCCATCTAATTTTAGTGTACAATCGGTAGATTTATCAGCCAGACCGTATTACTACAACTTGTAGGATTTGGTAGATGCCTTTAATACTGCTTTGGAATTGGCATGTACTGCAACTAGTGTGTCAGGAGCCGATGTGCCAGTATTATCGTTTGATGGCAGGTTGTTTAGTATTACAAGTAATAGTAATTTTCGTAGTGATTTTACTTTAGGGTTTAATGAATTGTTGACTCGTTGGTTGCATACTTTTAGATTTAATACAGATGAAACGGTCTTATTAGAATCAGATGTGGAAAATTAGTATAATTCGTCGATAGATATGATAGACCCAGTCAATGTAGTTTAGATTTAGACAACTAGTATTCCTTTATAGGTGGAGCTGGTGCCTCCTCCAGCTGGAACTACGATAGCTAGTGGGACTCGTGACGTAGTATCGATAGTAACAGATTTTAAGGTTTAGCCATTGGACGGAAGTCCTTATAGAAACATAATTTACAATGCAAGTGCTAACCATAGATATAGTTAGTTGGATAATACTCAAGGTTCATTAAAGATTGTGGATTACTAGTTTTATTGGATTGATTATAGGGGCAACCGATAGCAAATACGATTGCCATATCAAGCAACGGTGCATATTAAGATTCTATTGAAAAAAATTTAATATCTGAGGGGAGAATATAATGAGTGATTACGTAAACTCAAAGTTAAATGTTGAAGTTTCAGTACCAAAAGAGTATGAATTCAAACAACAAAGTAAAATGCTGTATTAGATTCCAGTGGGAGAGGAAGAGTCCAGATTTGTCAAGTACCCAGCACCTACCCTTTCGGATACAAACTTTAGTTATGAATGGAATGTGCCTGATACTAACGGAGTAATGTCAATTCCTACATTTGTGATGGAAAACTTAACATTGCGGTTTAGTAATGCGGCTGGTAACTTAACCGCAGCCAACTTGCACAATGCAATTGGATTGGCAATGTTTGATATTAACGCAGCAATGACCCAATTGGATTTCACTCAAGGTGGAACAAGTTTAAGTAATTTTCCAGATAAAGAGAGATTTATATGGGCGGGTTTTTAGGACTTGGAACAAAACTATGCCATTAGTTAGACACCTGCACCTGATGTACATAACCAGTATTCCCCAGAGTACAACGATGATCCTTTAAAGTGTGGTGCAGATACAAACGATTAGAAGAATTGCCGAGGGTTGGGTTGCAAGTATCGTTCAGTCACAGTTGTCAATGATGACGATACTATTGATGTAACTTTACCATATTTGGAGAGCCGTGTGGCTAGTGATGCATTTGATTTCACATCTCCAGATGCTGTAAATCTAGTTAATATGAAATAGTGGAGGCTTAAGGTAACACTGCAAAACCTGACTCTGAATCTAACACGGAGTGGTGTGGTAGGATTAACTGCTTCGATTCAAAATATTCAAAATGCAAAGTTGTATCTTAAGGTTAAAACCTCAACTCCTAACCCTTTAATTCCAATCCCAGATTCAGAAATGTATGCGTTTCCATGGACTCGATATGAGTGGCATGACCAAACTAGTGGTTTGTATAGTCCAGAGATTCCAGCTAATGGGACACGACTGGTACAGCTACCAGAGATTAGTGAGAGCCGAGGAATTCCTGATACGGTGGTTGTTTTTAGTCAAAAGGTCCGAACAGCAGGTGATTTTGGTCCAGATGTGACGCACCCAATTGTCAAAGCCCTCTTGAATGTTAACAACAAACCAAATTTGCTCTAGGATTATGATATTGAGGATCTGTACCGTATTGCGGTTAAAAATGGATATACAGGTCGTCCCTCTTAGTTTTCTGGTGAGTTGGTTGCTCCAACCGATAACAATGAGTTAAGAGGTAACATGAGTTTCTTAGTTTTCAGATCAGCAGATCTTGCACTCAATAACAGAAGCATGGGTGGTGTCAATGAGCCATACAAGTTATCAATGAATTTAACCCTGGGTAATCAAACAACTGTGGCAGTACCAGCAGGTAGTTATGTCTGGAGAATTTGCTTTATTTATTCGGGCACAATTAATATGGCGAAAGGTCAATTATCAAAGTAGGAGGCAATTGTGCCTTATAATTCCTTACTTCAAGCAACTGATAATATTTAGTATAATGCTGATGATGAGATGAATGCCATTTAGGGTGGAAAGAGAGGTCGTAAACTCTGGAATGCAATTAAGAAAGGTTTTAAATATGTAAAACCACTGGGTAAGCGACTGGTCTAGGCGGCGAGAAACTCAGGATCACTCAAAGAAATTGTGGGTGATGATACGATTTTGGGTTAGGTTGCTTAGGCGATGGGAGCAGGTGTTCATGTAAAAGCGACCGGAAGCGGTGTACTACATACAGCAGGTAAAGTAATGAAACGAAAACATGCAACACGCATTCGTAAGAACTACTGAATCACGCATTCATAACGACTACTGAATCACGCATTCATAACGACTACTGAATCACGCATTCATAACGACTACTGAATCACGCATTCATAACGACTACTGAATCACGCATTATTTAATATTTTTTCTAAGTAAAGATTAAATAATGTCTATTCGCAGACGACGAGATAGAAATATCCAGAAATGTGCTTTTAACGAAATATCAACATAATTTTCACGAATTTTTAATAATCTGTTGATTTTCACTTAAATTTCATGAATTTTAAAGGAATATCAACATAATTTTCACGAATTTTAAAGAAATATCAACATAATTTTCACGAATTTTAAATAATCTGTTGATATAAAATTATTTAAATTTCAAGAATTTTAAAACGCTATTTCGCTTGGAACGGATTCCCAATGAACGAATAATAAAAGGTTTGTTCGATAACCTGTTTCAAGAATTTATTCGCTACTCGGTGTACCAGAGTGTATTAAAAATAATACAAGGAATTATTTTTTCATTTCTATCTTCTAGAAAAATTTGTTTATTATTTATAAAATTTAATAAATAATAAAGAAATTATTTTAGAACTCACAAATTTTGTGATTTTCTGCGAATAATGTTTTAGTACGGGATTGTTCACCTTTTGTGATTTTCTGCGAATAATGTTTTAGTACGGGATTGTTCACCTTTCGTGATTTTAAATCACGCATTCATAACGACTACTGAATCAGGTATTATTTAATATTTTTATCTAAGTAAAGATTAAATAATGTCTATTCGCAGACGACGAGATAGAAATTTGAAAGAACTACGAAAGCAGTAGCATTTGGTTACAGCCAGTGGGCAAGCCTACCAATCTGAAAACTCCCGACAAACCACCATCAACAAATAGGGTAAGTGGTAGTATTAGCCATAGATGAGTAATAGTAAGAGGGCGGTATACTTTGATAGAGAAAAGAATGAATATGTGGTTGGGTTGCGTGGAACAGTAATTTCAGATCCAGAGGACTTACAGGACGATCTGGCAATTGTAAAAAATAGCTTAGTTAACAGACCACGTTTCAAGCGTGAAAAACTGTTTCTGGAATAGTTGAAAAAGCGCCATAACCCAAGTCGAATTACTTTGACGGGGCATAGTTTGGGTGGTGCTTTAGCTACATAGTTAGCATAGAAGACTGGTGATCATGCGGTGGGATATAATTCGGGTACAGCACCAACAGTAGGTAACTTTGTGGGCAATACGGTGCGTCGGTTTAAGAATGGTAGTAAAGTAAAAACATATAATGTGAGTAGTGATCCAATATCGTTGACAAATCCATGGAGTAAAAGGATTAATCGTAAACGTGGTTTAGATCCGCATTCGTTGAATAATTTTGTGATAGAGGGGGGTAAGATGCTAAAGGGAAAGTTTGCTGAAAGGAAGCTTAGTGAGTTTAATTTTTCAACTCCAGTCTTGAGAGTGGTTAAAGATTTGGAATTGAAGAATCAGGGTAGTTAGATTCCAGTTGAGTTATTGGGATCGCAAAGTCGTAAGATTCTAAGTTTGTATGCAAGTGATTATGATTTTTTTCAATAGTTAACAATGTCGGATATACCTTTATTTGTCGATCACGTTATAAATTTGATACGTGGATTGGGAGCAGAACCAAATGTATAGATAGTGGAATTAAAGGTTTAGGGTTGGCCTATGAAAAAGATAAAGCCTAGTATTTCAAATCTTTAGCGATACAAGAAGCAGATTGAGTTTGGGGTTGCCTCAGATCCATTTACAAAGTTGGATTTGGTTTTGTTTGATGGAAAGTACTATAATCAAATTACGATTGTATATTTGTTTGCTCCCATTGCCAAGCCCAAACAAATCATCTCGGAGTTGAAACGAGACGCAATTGAATATAAGAAAGCGGGATACCGTTACAAATCGGCAAAGCGGTTGTTGCAATCGGGAACGGTTAATTAGCGTAAGAAGGCATGGCTTGTGGTAACTGATCCAATATTGAGTACCACAAATTTGGCGATTTCTAGGTTGGAAGGTTACTTGTAGGCAAGTAAGCCAGACAATAAAAGTTTGACTTGGATCAAATAGGATTTAAGTAAAGTCTTAACGGGTGTGTAGTAGTAGTACTTGGTTAAACTATTACGACCTCCGTCCAAAGCAAGGGTTCGATAGGCAATTTAGTATTTACACAAGTAGAAGTTGACATAAAAACCAAATTCATTTTTTAAATTAAAAAAAAAAAGGACAAGGTTATATGGAATCTATTGATCCAAGCAAATTTACCTTAAAACAACTGCGTCGATTGGTGGAGTTAAAAAAGGCTCAATTGGCTTCTCGAAACAAGAGGAAACCAACCATGTATGATAAGTTTAGGCGTACTTACTGGTCCGAAGTTAAAGATAGCGAAAAGTATAGCCACCCATAGGGATATATTTAGGCAATGAGAGATGCTAAGAAACATGGATTATATGAGGAATGGAAATCTGGTAAATCAGGAGGTAAATAAATTTCTATTTAAGAATATATAATGGAAAATCAAGCAATGTTGAGAATGATTTCTAATTTAGCAGAAAAGAAGTTTAACTCTGCTGTTTAGCGTCGTAAGTATATTGAAACAATGATTGATCAACTTAAACTAGCCCCCGAGTCTGATTCAGAACCAGAACCAGAACCAGAACCAGAACCAGAAACCGATTCAGAAACCGATTCAGAAACCGATTCGAACCAAGCCCAAGCCCAAGCCCAAGATCACTCCCAAGATCAGGAACCACCTAGACTGCAACGAGAGCAATAGGTTAGTTATGTTCCTCAAAAGTATGAAGAGAGTGATGATCCAGCATATAGATATAAATCTGAGAATGGTGTTTATTTTGGTCACCCACAGCAATAGAGCTATGATGAGATGTTGGCACATGTACCTATAAGACATGCTAAATCAAGAATTACAAAGTATTTAAAGTAGTTTGACGCTTCAAAGCGGGATCATGTTGATCATGAAAGTTATTGGGAGCATTTAATTTTTGGATACGAATAATAATTTTCTCTGAGATAGTATAGAAATGTCTCTTAGCAAGATAAGTTCAAGTGATCACTATGATCTAACTGATAAGTCAAAAGTTTTTATTAGAAACAATTTAAGTTTTGTAGGTGATTTAGGTAGTAACCCAGGTATAGATCTTAGTTAGTGCTCAATTGATAACAATTTATGGATTGCCAATGGCAATACAGGAGAAGATGGTGATTTTGAGTTAAGAGTAGGTCGAAATAGTTACGACGCAGGTTTTAGTGTTAGTGTTACTAATACAGGATAGAGTGCCGATGTTAGAGTCAATGGAACAGTAACCGCTAGTAACGTACCAACATTAGGAACAGTAGCTAATGGTTCAGGTGGTGTTTGGGAGGCATCAGATACAATAATCACGGTGGCTAATCATGATTGTTTGACAACAAGTCATGTTCATGTAACAGGAAAGGTGGGAACATCAGATGCATCAGTATTGTCGCATATAGTGCCAACAGATGGTTAGTTTTAGATTCATTTAGATGGTGCAAACTCAACTCAAGACTTGGAGTTTTTCTATGCACTTTACAATCCATGAAAACAGGGATTGAAATAATTTTCTTGGATAGAATATATAGTAATGGAATTGTCAAGCAGTGCAATAACAACTTAGTTTCTAGTACCAATTGCATATCGGGTAGGTTGTATGGTATTAGATGCCTTAACTTAGCCTCCCCCAATCTATAAGTATAAGAAATTATGCCTATTGATGCCACTTAAGAGTGGCAAAACTACAATGGAAAGATTGTTATAGTCAACAGATCGCAACGTTTAGTTGGTTGATGTAGATGAGTTAGTACGAATAAGAACG
>Ga0222634_1000640_pt1 | contig 14667 bp, 14 predicted proteins | sample AntAcemetageno50_FD_179807 | JGI IMG/M metagenome (GOLD analysis project Ga0222634, IMG submission 179807) | Saline water microbial communities from Ace Lake, Antarctica - #50 | ecosystem: Environmental > Aquatic > Non-marine Saline and Alkaline > Saline | place: Antarctica: Ace Lake | collected...
GACGAGCTAGGTATGTTACGTAGGTTTAATATTCCGTTACCGCGAAAACATCCTGATGTTCGAATAGAGGAGAGGCATACTTATACTCATAAACCAAAATTCTACAAGAGAACAACAGAAGACGGTGAGGAGGTTCTTACAACGTATGGTCCTGATCGGCCTGAAAAAATTTACTCTGAAGAAGGATACAATAGGCTAGTCAACTAACTCTTTTTCCTGTAAGGTAAAATTATATGAAACAGATTCTTGATCGACTTAAAAACTACGGTGCTTTCATTGGGGTACTGATAGCTATTGTTATTGTGAGTCTACTTCTACTCTATTTTAATCCTACCGATATTGTTGCAGAGATGGGTGTTCGCAATATATATGCATTCCTGTTTATTTTTGCACTACTTGGTGGTGTTTCTAGTTTTACCTCGACATCATTTTACGCAACTGTTATTGCCTTATCATCGAGCGGAGGACTTGATCCGCTAACTGTAGGAATTATTGCAGGATTTGGAATGTCGTTCGGTGATAGTGCATTTTATTTACTCGGTAATCGCGCTTTCAAGGCTTTCTTTCCAGAACGACCAAAGAGGGTTGAAAGAGTACTTGCCTGGCTTGAGGGAAAGCCAAAATGGATGATGCCGTTTATTATTTATATTTATTCAGGATTTACCCCATTTCCAGGAGATTTATTAATGATGTCTCTCGCGGTCCTTGGGTATCCATATAAAAAAGCCATAGTACCAATGGTATTAGGTAATATGACTTTAATTACATTACTTGGAATTGGAGTTCTTCTTGGAATTCGTTTGGTTTAATTCTCGTTTCGAATTGGAGCGTTCTTTACAATCTCAAGAATTTTATCTTCGTCATCTGTAATAGTATACAAATCTAAATCTTCTGGACTAATAGTTTGATGTGTCTCTAGAAGTGTCTTCTTGATAAATTCATCAAGTGGTCGCCAGTAGTCTTCACCAACAAGAATAATTGGAACTTTGCCAATTTTCTTTGTTTGTACTAATGTTAGAATTTCAAATAGCTCGTCCATAGTTCCAAATCCTCCTGGGAAGTAAAGATAGGCCTCAGCTGAAAATGTCATAGAAACTTTACGCGTGAAAAAGAAGTAAAATTGCAGTTCGTCTTTTACGTACTTACTCGTCACTTGTTCGAAAGGTAAATGAATAGTCATTCCAACTGAACGTCCTCCAGCTTCATAGGCACCGCGGTTTGCTGCCTCCATAATACCAGGACCTCCACCCGTAATCACAGCATAATCTAATTCTTTTGCTATACGGTATGCAATGCTTTGAGCTTGTTTATAGTGCTCGTTATCTTCTGGCAATCGTGCTGAGCCAAAACAAGTAACTGAACGTTGAATACTTTCAGCAAATTCAAGCCCTTGTCGGAACTCTTCATTTACGACACATAGACGCTGGTCTTTACCATGGTCTTCACCTGTAAGATTGATACATCCTTCTTTAATCTCTTCAACAGAGAGTTTTTTTGGTCGGTATTTTTGAAAGTCCGGGTGTTCGTTAGGATTTTGTTCCATAGTAATACGGTGATTATTTAATGATATGTTTCATAGTATATCAAATTTGGATGTACCTACCTAATACGATACAATAGGGCTTATGCAAGTTAGAAAATACTCCGGAGGACAAGAACCATTTAACCCAGATAAGCTGTGTAATTCTTTGGTTAATGCAGGCGTCTCTCATGAAAAAGCAGAAGAAGTTTGTACTGCTGTGCAAACAAAATTAAAACCAGGCGATAGTACAACAAAAGTTTTTCGCGCTGCATTGAGAACGCTTGTTAAAGACGACATAGAGGCCAGTGCTCGGTATGGTTTACACAGAGCTGTTGACTCATTAGGTCCAGCAGGTTTTTTGTTTGAACAATATGTTGAAGCATTGCTGCAGGTTTATGGGTACAATACAAAGCAAGGAATTATGATGAAAGGAGAATGTGTTACACATGAGATTGATGTGTATGCGGAAAAAGGGGGTTTTAAATATTTAGTAGAAGCAAAGTATCGTAATCGTCACTCTATTAAAACTCATATTGACCAAGTTATGTATGCCGATGCTAGGCTTATGGATATTCAGCGTCGTGCGGCGAAACAGAATCGCAATCCCGATGATTATACAATGTGGGTAATTACGAATACACGATTTACAAGCAATGCGATTAAATATGCAAAATGCCGTGGCGTAAAATTGGTGTCATGGAACTATCCAAAAAAAGAAGGAAATCTAGAGCAAATGATTATTAGAAAAAAAATGTATCCAATTACCGTACTGCCTTCACTATCTGAAACTGCGCGAAATTCTTTTGCAGAACACGGTATGATTTTGGCACAAGACCTTATACCTCACACGAGAGAAGATTTGGTAAATCAAATCGGTATTTCAAAAGTGGTGGCAGGAAAATTGTTACGAGAAGCACACGCAATAATTAAATAATATATATGTCAGACTATACTGAAGAAGCAATTGAATTGCATAAACAAGTAAAGGGAAAGATCGGTATTATGCTAAAGACCGAAGTTGTTTCTCGCGATGATTTATCTAAAGTGTATACACCAGGTGTTGCTGCTGTATCAAGCGGTATTGCAGATGGTTCATTAGATGTACGTGAAGTGACTATGAAAGGTAATACTATTGCTGTAGTGACCGATGGTTCAGCGGTGCTTGGTTTGGGTAATATTGGTCCTGAAGCTGCGTTGCCAGTAATGGAAGGAAAAGCAATGTTGTTTAAAGAACTTGGTGGTGTAAATGCAATGCCTATTTGCTTGAATACAAAAACAAAAGAAGAGACGATTGCCTGCGTACGAGCTATCGCACCAGGGTTTGGTGGTATTAACCTAGAAGATATTGCAGCGCCAGACTGTTTCGCAATCGAAGACGCGCTACAAGATTTAGGTATTCCGGTATTCCATGATGATCAGCACGCCACAGCGATAGTAGTGTATGCAGGGCTGATTAATGCATTAAAAGTAATACAAAAAGACTCACCGTTAAAAATTATTGTAAATGGTGCTGGGGCAGCAGGTGTCGCCATCACTCGATTGCTCGCTCGGGCACCAGAACAATACGCAGTTAGTATAGAAGATATTTTAGTATGTGATTCAAAAGGTATTATTTCAAAAGATAGAGAGGGGTTAAACGATATTAAAAAAAGTTTATTAGATTATACAAATAAAGATAATATCTCAGGATTACTTTCTGATGCCATGCAGAATGCTGATGTGTTTATTGGTGTCTCAAAAGGTAATGTTGTTTCGCGGGACATGGTGCGCTCAATGAAAGATAGCTCTATTATTTTTGCAATGGCAAACCCAACACCAGAAATCACGCCAGATGAGGCCAGAGAAGCGGGTGCTGCCATTGTCGCAACAGGGCGTAGTGATCATTATAACCAGGTGAATAATGTATTAGCGTTCCCGGGAATTTTTAAAGCAGCATTACAGTATGGGTATCCACAGATCACTGAAGATATGAAATATCGAGTTGCATACGCACTAGCTCAATATGTTAAAAATCCTGGAGTTGACAGTATTATTCCTAACGCTTTAGATAAAGGTGTTGTAGACGCCATTCTTGAATCTCTCACAGGCCTGTAAACATGGATATGTTATACTAGTTTTATTATATTAGACTTATAAACTTAATCTTACGTGTTATGAAATCAAAAAATTTAGCCATTGTTATAGGAGTGATCATCGCTGCAGTAGTTATTATACTATTATTACTATCTGCAGCTAAAAAGAATAATTACACGTATGAAGGTAGTGATAGTGTTCGCCCTATTACTGCTTATAATGTAGATGAGCTAACCATTCAGCCTGCATTAGTTGACGAGATCTCAATTGAAATTATGGAATCGTTTCCGGTACAAGTTTCAGTAACCGCAAAAGGAAATTTACGTAATGGATGTGAGGAGATTTATGATGTACTAGCTTCACGTGACGAAAATAAATTCACGGTTACTATGAATGCTGCAGCACCTAAAGATGCTACATGTACGCAAGTATTACGACCTTTCGAAGAATCATTTGCGCTTGATGTGAACGGTTTACCTGCAGGGATATATAATGTAGACGTGAATGGTGCGAAAGGTACATTTGAATTAGCAGTTGATAATATGCTCGACTTTGAGAGCTCTCGAGATAAATAAATATGATAAAGAGAATTAAGGGTATTTGGAAGAAACGAAAAATTTGGATCATTGCTGCAGTTATAATTATTGCACTCATAATTATAGGAGGTTCTAAAAAGGGTGGGGATACAAATGAAACATATACGGCAGCCGTTCGTACAGTGACTGAGCAAGTGGAAGTTGCCGGAAAAGTTCAATCAAATGACTTTGCTGAACTGGGTTTTGAGGTAGGTGGGAAAATTAGCAGTGTATTAGTTGATATCGGCGATGAAGTGTCTCGCGGAGAAACATTAGTGCGCCTTGATACAGGTGCGTTACAGGCAGATCTCGCTGACGCAAAAGCGAGTGTTTCTATTAGAGAAGCAGAGCTAAATAATACAGGAACGAGTCTTACGAAAGTTACACAGAAGCAAGATGCCTTAGTAAGTAGTGCATATAAGAACTTACTTTCCTCAGGTCTAGTAGCTGAGCCGAATAGCTCAAACTATACTCAGGCTGCACCAATTCTTACGGGACGTTATTCTGGTTCAGAAGGTTACTATAAGATTTCAGTAAAACGAAAGGGGTCGGCAAACGAGTATAGTCTTTCGATATTTGGTCTTGAAGCTGCGCTTGATGTTAAGGTGGAAAAGACATCACCCACACCTGTTGGAGATAATGGATTATTTATTGATTTTCAAGATGATCTGGCAGAATACAGTGGCACAACATGGTATGTGTACATTCCAAATATTAAAAGTTCGGTATACGCAAATAACTACAATGCATACGAACAAGCACTGAGAGAGAGAGCTCTTGCAATTGATGCTGCTGAAGCTGATTTACGAGGTGATGCGCTGTCATCAATTGATCAGGCACAATTAGCTCAAGCTAAAGCAGCGGTAGCACGAATTCAGGCACAAATTGAACAACGCGTAATACGCGCACCTTTTTCTGGTGTGATTTCAGGTATTGACGCTGAGGTTGGTGAAATTGTTTCAGCAGGTAGTACGGTACTAGCTGTTGTATCAAATGGAGATTTTGAAATTGAGCTTGAAGTTCCAGAAATTGATGTTTCGAAGATCGAAGTTGGTAATGTAGTAGACATTAAGCTTGATGCTTTTGGTTCTATTGAAACATGGGCAGGCGAAATTGTTGCAATCAGTCAGGCTGAAACATATGTTGACGGTGTTCCTGTATACCAGACTAATGTTCGATTTGCTGAGTCTGATGAACGTATTCGATCGGGACTATCAGCAACGGTTATGATTATGACTGAAACACGTGACAATGTTCTTGCGGTGCCATCAGAATACATAGATCGTGATGAAGATGGGCGATTTGTAAATATTGTCATCAACGAAGATGAAGCAGAGAGACGCGATGTAATTATAGGATTACGAGGTTCAGATGGATATATTGAAATCATCGAAGGACTATCAGAAGGAGATGTCGTAACAAAAACAGAATAGCGATTCTATGCAGAAATTTCTTTCATCACTACGTGTTGGATGGTTGCTGGGATTGCGGCAAATTCAACATTCAAATATTTGGGTAACTATCTTGATTATTGTCATTATGGTTTTAACCTTTCTCAGTAACATCTTGATTTCAGGTATTTTAGTAGGACTTATTGAAGGTGGTAATCAAGCAAACCGGAGTCAGTATACTGGCGACGTATTCATTACTGAATTACCTGACGAGTCGTACATCGAAAACACATCTGAAATCCTAACAACACTTGACCGAATAGATAGTGTTAAAAACTACACTACAAGATATGTTGCTGGAGCAACAATTGAGGCTAACTATAAAACACGACGTAACTTTAATACATTGCCAAATACAGTCGGGACACAATTGGCTGGTATTGACCCTGTTGCAGAAGATATCGTAACCGGGCTTTCGGATTCCTTGATTGAAGGTGAATATCTTGACGCAAGTCAGAGTGGTTATATCCTGCTGGGTTCAACACTACTTGAGCGCCATTCAGCCTTCAGTGACCAATTTGAGCCTTTGAAAGACGTATATCCAGGTGATCGTGTAAAATTAAGCGTGAGTGGTTCTGTTCAAAATTCTTTTGAGAGCCCAGATGCTCTGGCGGGCGCTAGTACTAATGGAAGTCGTATTGATGAATTTATTGTAAAAGGTATTGTTGATTCAAAGGTGGGAGAAGTTTCGATTCGAGCATTTATGACTGAGTTTGATTTTCGTCGCTTATCTGGACGAACTAGTCTTCTTGCTAGTGAAATAGCAATTAACGTTGAGCCAGGTACAAGCGATCAAGAGTTTAAAGATGTATTAGTAAAAAATGGTTTTGATAGGTATGCAAAAATTAGAACTGCAGAGGAGGCTATTCCAAAATTTTTAGATGATATTAAACAAACATTTAATATTCTTGGGTTCCTGATCGGTATCATTGTATCTGCAGTAGGGGCTATCACTATTTTTATCATCATTTACATTAATGCGGTAGTGCATCGAAAACAAATAGGAATTTTGAAGGGAATAGGAATTAGACGTAATGCTATTATCTACTCATATGTAATTCAGGCGGTTGTGTATGCAGTGGCTGGAGTTGGTATTGCATTATTATTAACATATTTTGTATTTGTGCCTGCGGTGGCTCAGAACCCAATTGATTTTCCGTTCAGTGATGGAATTATAGCAGCTGATGCAGGGCTGGTAACTGGAAGAATCATTATTGTAGCGATTACATCGCTGATAGCGGGATTCTTACCAGCCTGGCTTATTGCAAAAAGAAACACATTAGATAGTATTCTAGGGAGATAATATGAAATATATCATTGAAGCAAAAAATATAACCAAAACATACAAAAGTGGAGATGTTGTCACGCATGTACTTAGAGGTCTCGATTTATCAATCAAAGAGGGTGAGTGGGTTGCTATTATGGGAAAGTCAGGTGCAGGTAAGTCAACATTCTTGTACCAGATTAGCTTATTAGACGAACCAACAACTGGAAATATCTTTGTTGAAGGGCGAGATATTTTAGAATTTTCTGATACAGAGCGTACTGATTTTAGATTAACTGAACTAGGGTATGTATTTCAAGATTATGCCTTAGTTCGGGAACTTTCGGCTATTGAGAATGTCATGATTCCTATCCTGATGAAAGGTACACCTCGTGAGGAGGCAAGAGAAATTTCAGAGGAATCACTAACGCGTATAGGGCTTGGGGATCGTTTAAATAACTTACCAAGTCAATTATCTGGTGGAGAGCAGCAGCGTGTATCAATCGCGCGTGCGGTGGCGCAGAATCCAAAAATTCTTTTTGCTGATGAGCCCACTGCAAACCTCGATAGTATTACCAGTGATTCAATTGTTGATGTATTTAAAGAAATCCATCAATCTGGACAAACGATTGTTATGGTAACTCACGAAAAAGAATATACAAAGTATTGTGATCGGATTGTATATTTAGAAGATGGAAAAATAGTGAGTGAAGAAATATTGAAGAAATATTGAAGAAATAAAAAAATCCCGTAAGGGATTTTTTTAGATAGATACTTCTCGAAATCCTCCTTTTTTTAGGTCTTCAATTTCGACATCACCGACGCGAAAACGTTTCAGCTTTTCTACTGAGTAACCAAGTGCTGCACACATGCGACGAATTTGCCTGTTCTTTCCTTCGGTCAATACAATATCAAATGTATCTGGGCTGGTACGACGAATTTTAGTATTTTTAGTGGTGTACCATTTGGACCCTTTACTTTTGGTTGGGATTTTAATTTTTACACCATTTCGCATATGCACAAGAAAAGTGTGTGTAATTTTTTTATCTACCGTAACTGAATATTCTTTTTCAACGTCATTGTCGAGCAGTCGCGTAGTCAAGGTTCCGTCGTTTGTCATAATGATAAGGCCTTCAGAATCTTTATCTAGTCGCCCTACAGGGAAAACTTTATCAGGGAATTCAGTTCTCATAAGGATATCTTCTTCGTCTTCTTGTGCGCCAGTTGTTACGATACCTCGAGGTTTGTAATAGGCGTAGGTTATTTTGTTTGTTTGTCGAACACCTTCCACTGTTACTTCGTCGCCTTCTTTTACTTGGTCACCCAATACAGCTACTTTTCCATTAATGAAAACCTTACCTTCTTCTATAAAGATATCAGCTTCACGTCGTGAACAATATTGGTTATGGGCAAGATATTTATTAATTCGCATGATAGGTTTTAATGTGATGATGGTGAGGTAAGGTTGCAGACATTATCGCCCCTAGTACTAAAATAATAGCTAGTACAATAAAGATAAATGATAATGACGTTAGACTGATAAGAATAGTAGCAATGATTGGTCCAGATAGATAGGCTAAAGGATGAGTGTCTCGAAATAGGCTCATAGTTGAAACGTCACTCGGGTCAGTGTGTTTGAAAAAATATGCTTCAGTCATGACTTCAACTGCTGCCGCCCCCACACGTGATCCAAATAGTACAGCTGCCCATACAATGAACTTTGATGTGGTAATAAATGGAATGATGAACACACTTCCTGCCATGATAAGAAATCCTATAATAAGTATGGTACGTGTCGCTCCTTTTTTATCAGCAATTTTTCCAAGAGGGAACTCGAAAAGTACAAACGCAGCAAGCATTACTGTTATAAGTGCACCAATTTTGTCCCATGTCATACCAATAGTATTTACCAGATGAATTGGTACGTAGATTACCATCCATGCATAAAAGAATTGTAGTAGATAGTTTGCAGAAAAGATCTTTACCATATGCTTTGACTTTCCAAGAATCCTTACGGTATTCAAAAACGGACGTTCTTGGTACGTGGGTTCTGGAAGTTTTTTCATGCGAGCAAAGTTCAGCATTACGACAAACATGACAATAGCTGCAAGTCCATAGACAATGTGAAAGTCGTACTTATTAATCAATGTACCGGCCAGAAATGGTGCCCCCATTAATGCAGCATGTTTTAATGCAAGGAACAGTCCTCGCATGGTCCCAATATTAGATGGTTCTGATACGTCTTCAATAGCAACATCAATTCCAAATAGTAACATAGAATTAAGCGAGAAATAAGCAATAAACAGGATCATTATGACAACAGGTGTTGATGTTAGTGCTAATCCACCAAGAAAAAGTATGTTGGTTAGTAGTCCAGCAACAAGTATTTTTTTCTCACCAAATTTCTTGAGAAAGTGAGGAAGCACAGCAAGTCCAACAATCGTAATTAATGCACTAATACTGAATAAGAGTCCGGTTACATTGTCAGAAAAGTGGGTCCCCAGGAAGCTTGAGTTGATGTACAATGTCAAAGCTAAATGGATAGAATACATAAATCCTCCTAAATAAACGATAAAGACTGGTTTTCGAATTACACTTGAAAGTGACATATAAATATTATAGCCCAAGTACTACTGAGATCACAATCGGACTTTTGTGTGTGCTTCGTTTTAAGAATTTTCCAACACCTTCATTAATGTTTTGTTTGATTTTATCGAAATCAAGCTGTGATTGAGACTTGGCAGTCTTTTCAGTAATATCAGTTACCATACCTCGAACATCTTGCAAGATATGTTGGTTATCGCGCAAGTAAATAAATCCTCGAGAAATAATATCAGGAGATTTCTTTACGCGACCTGTTTTTGGATCTAATGCCACAACAATGATAAAAATACCATCTTCTGCTAAGGCTTTTCGGTCTCGGAATACAACTTCCTGCTTGTCTTTTACTTTTTGCCCTTCAACAATACGTGGTTCAGCTGGAATTTTCTCTTTAAGCTTTACTAATGTTTTACCGTTGTCACGAATTTCAATAATACTTCCGTTATCTGGTACTGCAATATTGTCTTTTGGTATTCCTAGCTCTTGCGCTGCCATTTTTGCATGCATACGAATCATATAAGGTTCACCATGGATTGGCATAAAGAATTTGTAGGGAACTTGTGTGTGAATCCATTTCAACTCTGCCCGTGTTCCGTGACCCGATGCATGAACGACATCGTCGTTATAAGTAATAATATTATAACTACCACTGTATAATCGGTTTTTTAGCTGCGCAACGTCATAGTTATTTCCTGGAACAACTGATGCTGAAAGTAAGACAGTATCACTGTCATGTAATTTAATATTCTTGTGCGTACCTTTTGACATACGGTTAAGCGCAGCGAACTCTTCACCTTGTGATCCAGTAAGTAGTACTACAATCTTGTTTGGTGGGTAATCACCAATTTTCTCAATAGGAATAACATGACTAAAGTCTGTTAGTTCCAAGAATTCAGCAATACCAAGATTGCTCTTCATTGAGCGACCTTCGAGCGCAATATACTTGCCATATTTTTTCGCACTTTCCATAAAGCTCATCAATCGTTCTACCTGAGAAGAGAAGGCGGCGATAAAGAGTCGTCCATCTTTAGAATTCTTGATAATCTTATCTACATTCTCTACTACAATGCTTTCAGAAATAGTCCAACCTGGTTTTTCAATACCAGTCGAGTCCATAGTCATTAAAAGAACGTTCTCGTCTTTAAAGTGAGAGTATTGTTCTACTTCTGCTTTGTCGACAACACCGTCGTGATTTTCAACGCGCACATCTCCAGTTGAAACGATTCCTCCTAATGGTGTTTGAATGATAACTCCAGATGAATCAGGAATAGAGTGAGTTAGTCCGAAAAATCGAACTTTAAAGTTTTCAGTAAGCTTTAGATATCCGGCCTTTTCATCAACGACTTCTATGTTTACATTATTCAAGTGAGGAAATTCTTCAAGTTTCTTTTTGATGAATAACGCACCAAATTCTCGTGTATAAATTGGTGGATTACCAAGGTCGTTAATAACAAATGGAATAGCTCCAACGTGATCAAGGTGACCATGAGTAATAACTAATGCTTTGATTTTGTGTTGATTTGCTTTTAGATATGCAGTGTTAGGGATGGTGTAGTCAATACCAGGCGTGCTTGGGTTTGAGAATCCAAGGCCAGCATCAATAACAATAATCTCATCTTTGTATTCGACGAAAGTCATATTGGTTGTAATCCATTCAACACCACATACAGGTACGATGCGAATATCACCATCAGCTAGTGGGGGAATTGTTTTCAATATATCAGTCTCGTGAGCCGTCTTACTTGTAGGGCCTTTACGAGAACGTGTTCCACGCTTGATTGTCTTTCGATCACTTGGTTTTCGATTGATCGAACTGTTGTTCCTACTGTTATTTGGTCGTGTTGTTTTTACTACCGGTGCATCACCTGCACGTTTTACATAGCGACGTGTGGCTGGGCGTCCTGCGGTACGCCTTGTTGCTGTCTGCCCCGTCGTTGTTGTGGTTGGCTTCTTTTCTGTTGTATTTTCTGTCTTATTAATCATGTTAATTTTTTGTGTTTATCTCTAATTATTTAATAAATGGTTTCCATACGCGATTCGTGTATTTGTACCATGTATGGATCGAGCTTAGTCGATCGTGTGGGTTAATAATGCTTTGCGTGACTATGTTGGATATGTTTGATCGTGTTACATATATAAAGTCGGGAGTGTAAAGGAATACTGCAGGTATGTCATCAGAGAAAATATCATAAAGTTCAGTATAAAAACCTCGACGTTTTTCTGTTTCTGGTTCAGTGAGAGCATTACGTAATACCTGATCAGCATCGTTATTAGCATAAAGCCCAATATTAAAACCTGGGTCATTGCGCCCACTTGAGTGCCAGAACGCAAAACTATCAGTATCATGTTCATAAATTTGACCGAAAAGTAATGCTTCGTATGCACGTGGACGAATAACATCCTGATCAAAGTTTCCCGGCTCAAAGACTTGTTGCTCCATATTGATACCAATATCAGAGAGTGCGGTTTCGATCATGGCCGCAGTTTCTTTTAGTTCAGGATTATTCGGTAGTGCTACTGTAAATTCAAGTATTGCACCATCTTTCTCAAGAAGTCCTTCATTATTTCGTGACCAGCCATCTTTTTCAAGTAGTCTGCTTGCGGCGTTAGTCCGTTCTTGACCAGTCATTCGCAAGACATCTTCTTCGCAAGGAGTAGAGCCAACCATGTGTGGTGGAATAGGTCCACACAAGGGTGTTCCGTAACTATTGAAAATACGTTTAATGATAGCTTCTTTAGGTATTGCAATATCGATTGCCCCAAGAACTTCGTTGCTTAAGAAGAGTTCTTGTTTATCCTGGTTAAAGAAAAGTGCAAATGTCTGAGGTAGAGGATGATTGTGAATCGTAAAAGTCCTTTTATTGAAACGTTCTAGTTCAGGTGTAGTGATGTTATGTAATCCATCAATAGTTTTTCGTAGGAGAGCTTTTTGAGCATCTTCAGTATCTGCAAAGAATTTAAATGAGATTCTCTTAAGGTTTGGCTTACCTAATGCATAGTCGTTATTTCGACGTAGTGAAATTTCTTTTGGAATACCTAACTTATCTTTTGAGATGTTTTTAATTTTATATGGACCAGCGCCGACTGCTTGGATGTTTAATTCGCTGAAGCCTAATTGTTCTGGTGCGATACTACCTAGTATGTGTTGCGGCAGGATTCCAAGAGTGGTCACGTGGATAAAACCTGCATAAGGATTTTCTAAGAAAAATTGTACGGTCGTATCATCGACTGCGGTTGCTGTAATACCTGTCCATTGTGGTCGCAACGGGCTTTTTACGCTACTGTTTTGAACAAGCTCTACAGTGAATACAATGTCGTGCGCTGTTAAAGGCTTACCATCATGAAACGTTAGATTTTCTTTTAAAGTAAAGCTGTAGAGAGTACCATCTTCTGAAACTACATAGTCTTGTGCTAACTCAGGTAGGTAGTCGTTACCGTTGTATGACATAAGTCCAGCATATACAATTTCAGCAAGATCCTTGTCGGGATCGCTTGTTGCAAGAACAGGATTAATAAAACGCGGAGTACCAATAACACCTTCAGTAAATGAGCCGCCACGTGCTGAAACCTTAGTCGTTGTTGTATTTGATATATGTATGATAGTGCCGATAGTTCCTACTATTAAGGTAAGACATAGCACACCAAAAATAATTCGCTGTAAAGAAGTAAAGCGGTGAATGATATATTTAAGATTAGTAATAGATTGGTACAGTCGTTGTTGTAACGTTTTCATTTTTTTAGTTTAAGTAGCGATATCGTTCTTGTATTATACAAGCAACGTTACGATAGAAGAGGCAACAAGAAGTACAGCAATCACGATAGTTGCGCGAAATAGTACTTTCTCAAAACCACGACGTGTTGTGGTAATGCTGTTTTCTCCTGATCCACCACCAAGGGCGCCATCAAAACCAGAGCTGGTTCGTTGGAGTAATATTGTTATCACTATAAGTACTGATAATATAATTTGTATAATAGGGAGAATTGATTCCATATGCGGCCTATAATAGCAGGTTTTATGCAAAATGCAACCACTATTATTTCCAAACATCCACAATGCTGTGGATGTTTTTTATTATAGTTTTGCTATAATAAAGTATATATGGAAAATCTTAAATTTACGGTTACCTCATCTATTATGGTTCTTGTCATTGCGGCGGTAGGCTTCTTGGCGTATATGGCCCTAGAGAAAGGAGATGAGAGTGGCTTAAGGCAACAAGTACGAGAATTAAAAGAAAAGTTAGTTGAAAAAGATGAAGAAGTTACAGAGCTTGAACGACAAGTTGCATTGTTGTCAGTTGATCTCGAAGGGCAACAAGAAATTGTAGCCGAACAAGAGGAAGCTGCCGAACAAGAAGAAGAGGTACTGGTAGAGATTACAGGAGGCTCAGATTCAGAACTTCTGACTGCATTGAAAAGCCTAAAGAGTCGCGGAGTAGTTTTGGAGCCAGGCAATTCAGGTTCATCGGTAGGAACAATTCAAAAATTCTTGAATGAATATAACAGTACGTCTGGAGGTATTGATAATGATTTCGGTCCAGGGACACGAAAGAAAGTAGAAAGTTTTCAATCAGGCGAAGGGTTAACTCCTGATGGTGGGGTAGGTTCAGGAACCATGGGTGCAATGATTGAGTGGTTGGAGAATAACTCTTAGTTTTTTATTCTTGATGTTAAAAGCCTCACGATATGTGAGGCTTTTTGTTTTGACAAAAGTAATTTAAGTAGGTATATTAAAAATAGAATGTAAAACCTTGAAACTATAAGTTATGAAAAGAAAGATGTTATTTTCGTTTATTGCCGTTGTCTTCGTACAGTTACTGTCTTGGACAAGTGAATCATCAGATTCCAAGGCTTTGGGCGACACTAATGTCGCTCAGATCCTTTGGGAGGAATCAAGAGCAGAATATGTTCATAGTTACCTTTTTGCAGCTCAAGAAGCAGAAATTTACAGTAGGATTGATGAATATTACGAACTTGATTCGAAATCATTCAAAGCAAGACAGATTAAAAAACATATTGAGATATTGGTAGGTTATTGGTTTGATAAAGAAATTGCTCCTCAAGTAAACTATTACTGTAATACAGAACCTTACGAAGAGGTGTATGATGTTCCTATTGAGTCGGAATTGTTTGATACATCATCTGCGAATATTGTTCTACGCTCAGGAATGAAGCTGCGCAAAC
>Ga0222634_1000645_pt1 | contig 14547 bp, 24 predicted proteins | sample AntAcemetageno50_FD_179807 | JGI IMG/M metagenome (GOLD analysis project Ga0222634, IMG submission 179807) | Saline water microbial communities from Ace Lake, Antarctica - #50 | ecosystem: Environmental > Aquatic > Non-marine Saline and Alkaline > Saline | place: Antarctica: Ace Lake | collected...
CAGTCGGGAATTCAGCCACGCGCAGGAGCGAGGGCAGTTCGTAGACGCCGCACCAGGGGTGACGGACGGCAGTCACAGTGGAAGTGATGGCAACGGCAACGAAACGTCGTTCACCTTCAAGGACGGCCTCTTCGTAGGCTTCCAATGCGACTACGGCTTCACCGGCTGCATCGAAGAAAAGGAACTGACGTGAACGAGCTTATGTGGTTGATTCCGGCCCTGTTTGCAGCGGCCTGCGCTGGTTGCGGCATAGGAGCAGTGGCCCTACGCGCCTTCTACGTCACCGTGCCCCCGAACAAGGCGCTGGTGCGCATCGGATCACAAGTCAAGGTGGTCAGGAACTCAGGGACTCTTGTGCTCCCCCTCCTCCACCGGACCAAGGCGGTAAACCTCGAGGCGTTCTCGGTGCCTTTCTACATCAATGACGCCATCACGGGTGACCGGCTCAAGGTTTCGGCGGATGGTTCGATACTGGTGCAGGTGGGTCGGGATGACTTGGACGTACTCCGTGCAGCCGAGTCATTCCCGGACTCGGATGTAGACCTCTCCTCTTACACCTCGCGGACTCTGAGTACTCTCATCGACGACGCCTTCCGGACCGCGTGCATCCGATACACCTACATCGAGTTGGTGACACGCCGACAGGAGGTGTCGGACGATATCCGAGACCTAATGGATGATGAATTCGCAAAGCTCGGGCTGCGTGTACTCTCGATGAGTGTGTCTCAGCTCGTACAGATCGGAACTTGGGAGATTTAATGAGCGGTACCGCGATCCTCTTGGCAGCCTACGCTTTCATCGCGTTCACCTGTGTCTACGGTGCCTACCGGGCCGGAGTGGTGAACGAGCGAGCAGCTCCCGGTGACTCTGCCACGGATGCCTGGACCCGAGCCGACAAGATCGCGCTGGTGAAGATGGCGGCACTGACCCTGATCCTCATTGTGGTTGGCGCAATGACCTTCGCTCGCGGCGCAAACATCGAGGGATTCTGATGAGCGGACACAACAAGGCGTTCCTGGGCGCTGACTACAGCAAGATTGAGACCTTCAAGGTGTTCGTCTGCGGCTTCGGTGCCCTTGGCTCCAACCTGATGCTCGGCCTCGCTCAAGAGGGCTACAAGGCGCTCAGCGGTGTGGACTTCGACCGTGTGGATCGGGCCAACGCCTACACTCAGGTCTACGGGCTGAGGGACAACGGCGGCAAGAAGACGGCAGTGATGCGCGGCATCCTCGCCAAGAAGCTCGGCCTACGGGTTGAAGTACACGACTGCAAGCTGGAGGAGCGCAACGTCAGGAAGCTGCTCACCGGCTACGACCTGGTGATCGACACCTTCGACAACTGGGAGAGCCGGATGATCGTCCAGCAGTTCTGCGAGCAGGAGGGCATCGCTTGCCTCCACGGCGGCATGAGCGAGCAGGGCTACAGCGAGATCCGGTGGAATGAGGGCTATCACGCGCCAGCCGTACAGGCAGTACAAGCGGACCTCTGCGAGTACCCACTTGCAGGCCCGCTCGTCAAGGTGACAGCGGCCCTGCTACAGACAGCCGCAACCCACTATGCCGTGACGGGTAAGCGGCTGACACGCACGTTCACGCTACGTGACTGCGCCGTGAGGAACTTCTGATGGCCTGCTACCTGTGCGAACAAGAGATGGAAACGGGCGGACACTGCGAGGGCGGCGTCAGCCTCTCCCGTGAGATGGAGCTCACCCTCACCGACGAATTGCGGAACTGCAACGACTGCGGAGTGGTGCCGGGATCCCGACACCACCAAGGGTGCGACGTAGAGCGCTGCCCGAAGTGCAAGGGTCAGACGATCTCTTGCGGGTGCATCTACGAAGTGTGTGGCATCGACCGAGACACCATGGAAGAGAAGCACAACAGCATCTTCATGAACGGTCCCACCGAAGAGATGTACGCGACGTGGGACGCCTTGTGGCGGGACAAGCGGCCTCGGTGGACTGGAGTGTGGCCGGGCAAGCTCGAAGCAGCGGGTTGCGGGATGTTCTGCCGGGACCAACACAAGGACGGGAGCTGGGTGACCGAAGAGAACCCCTACACCTTCGAGCAGTGCATGGCACGAGAGATCACCTTCCATCTCCCGTGCAAGGGTGAGGACCCTGGGGCGCATCCCGACCTGAACCGGTGGTATGCTGCCGGATGCCCTGACCCGGAGTAGAACATGAGCACCAACGTCACCAAGGTATCCTTCCGGATGCCTCTTCCCGCCCTTGAGACAGGATACGGACGCAGAGCGCTGGCCTTCTTTGAAGCGCTGGCCGGGACGCCCGAGTGTGTCGACAGGGACGATGACGGCACCATCACCTACTTCAACTACCCGAATCTCTGCTACGTGAAGGAGCCGGTGACCGACGTCAAGGGCCTGCTTCGTCCCGTGCAGGACATCGAGACGGGAATGTGGGCAGTGGAACTCATCATTGGGATCTACAACCACGACAGGTACGACTACCAAGGGTTCAACACCGACGTACTCAACGGACATGCCCTGAGCACCGACAAGATGAACAGCGCTCTTCTCGGAGCGGGACTCAGCCAGCAGCTCATCGATACAGGGAAGATCTACGCCTACACTTGGTACAACGGTAGCGACGAGCCGGTTCATGTGGAATAGCCCCGAGTACCTGATCCCAGGAGTCTACCTGGGCATCCACTTCCTGATGTGGTTGTGGTACGCCGCATTGGTGGACAAGCACGGCAGCCACCTTGATACCGGGCTGATCATCCTCGCCATGATTCCGCTAATCGGAGATTGGCTGATCCTGCACGACGGGATTCCAAGACGGCGTCATGTAAAGGAGTGGAGAGCCTCCTACACGCCACCGCGCAGGCTGACTCGAGAAGAGCAGGAGGCCCGAGCAATCGAAGGCCGCATCAGGGCTGAAGAATACCGTCAACGGCAGATAGACTTCGACGCTGAGGTGGTCGAGGCTTTGAGGGAGCAAGATGAGCGACGACTACGCTGAGATGCCCCCGAAGGAGGAGTGGCCCAAGTGTCCTGATTGTGGCGCGCAGCCCAAGGACAAGAGCTGGTTCGATGACTTCGGAATGGAAATGTACGATGCCCATTCGCCCTATCTCGCTGACGGCATGTCTATCGGACTGGGCTGCGATGAGTGTGGCTGCGACTTCATGGTGCGAGCCTGCTTGGAGCTCACCCTCGTAGTGGAGAAAGAAGAATGAAAATCCTCGTCACCAACCGCAAAGCGCGGCACGACTACACAGTTGAGACCCCCTTCGAGGCGGGTATCTCGCTGATGGGGTCGGAGGTGAAGAGCCTCCGCGCGGGACTCGGCAATCTCAAGGAGAGCTGGATCAAGCTGGACGACAATGGCGTCTGGTTGGTTGGCTGCCACATCTCTCCGTGGGCTCAAGCGCGCGAGCCCCATCCACCCACACGCCCGCGCCAGTTGCTCCTCAAGAAGGGCGAGATCGCCAAGCTGCGGCGGCAGGTACAACAGAAGGGGAAGACCCTCGTACCGCTCCGCATCTACGTCAGCGGCAGGTACCTCAAGGTGGAGATCGCCCTGGCTACCGGAAAGAAGACCTACGACAAGCGTGCGGCGCTCAAGGCGAAGGACCTGAAGCGTGAAATGGCGAGGAAGGAGTAGTGGGACTCGCTACACGGATCATCCGGGTTCAGTACGCCTGCATCGTCTGTAGGCTTGGAGCCCGTGCCGTCAAGGTAGAGCGCCACGTCCCGAAGTGCCCCTCTTGCCAGGAGCTCATGCTCCGCTGGCCTTGGAAGGGCAACTTCCCGAAGAAGACCGACAAGCTCTGGAACCGCCTCACCATCCACGCCTACGACGAGAAGTTCAAGGTCATCTACTGCGACGGGAAGACCGTCAAGACCGGACCTCAGGGGTGGGACTGCCACGGCGAAACCCGCCTGAAGCCCGCTGCTCGGATCCGTCAGAAGTTGAGCCGAGCCAGATTTGACAAGTACGCGAAGGAGCGGTGGGAGCGAATGAAGCAAGAGCAGCGGATCAAAGACTGAGATCCGGAAGAACCCCTCGAAGTGAGCTCAGATGGGCACCTTTCTGAGGTGTGTGACCCCGCTGGGGGGTAGACTATCTGGGAGTAGTTGTGAACGGAGGTCTCGACTTCTCACACTTTAGGGGTAGATTGGGTGTCTAATACTGACGACTGACTGTTCGTCGTTCAACCACGCGGGAGGCCCCTTGAGTTCAGGATCTATCGAACCTGTTCCCATATACGGGACCAACCGCACGGAGGGAAGCTCATGAACATCAAGCTTCACGTTGATCCTACATGCCCCGGCATCACGCGTCCCGAGTTCGAAGCGGAGGCACCCGCCTTCTCTATCGCTCTTGACGGCTACGTGGGCGAAGGCCCCTGGTACAATGAAGACGGTCCGTACCGAAACTTCAACCACCACGAGGACGTAGACCGCCTGGCTACTCGCGCTACTTGCGGTCAGGTACAGCTTGCCATCCGGCAAGGACTGTTCGACAGGTTCCGCCTCGATGGCGTGCCCACCGCTGAAGTCTTCGTCAACGACTGCGACGAGGATGTGTGCCTTTCTTGGTTCCTACTCAAGAACGCCCACATCACCGTGTCGCCTGTCAACCCGCTCCTCAACCGTCTCGTAGACGTGGCCGACAAGTTGGACGCCACTGCGGGCGCATACCAGATGCCGCCTGACAGCCCGATCCTGCGCGAACTCGCGTGGATCTTCAACCCGTACCGACGCTTCCGGGCGCATGGCGGCTTGACTCGGCGCAACCCGGACGAGTTCCGGGGCGTGATCGAGGACGTTGAGAACCGCATCCTCCGCTACGTGGTTGGACAGGGGAAGAGCATTCCTCTGGACACCCGCTACGAGCGCATTGGTGGCGGCGTGGGATGGACGATGGTGAAGGAGATCGGCGCACAGAGCCGCACCGGCATGTTCGGTGACGGAATCAGGGCCTTCCTTGCTATCCGAGATTCGGACGGAGACCGTTTCGACTACGTCGTAGGACGCAAGAGTGACTACGTTCCGTTCCCCATCCCCAAGATCCTGGAAGCCTGCAACGCAGTTGAGGGTTGCACCTCATCTGACCGTTGGGGCGGCGGCAACACCATCGGAGGCTCACCGCGAGTTGCCGGTAGCCGCCTGCCTCCCGACGTTGTGACCGAGATCATTGAGGATGTGATGCGGACTGCCTGAGGTAGCCCATGCCCGCGATGTACGAAAACCCAGTCCGGTTCCTGAAGGAGCTTTCCGCCAAGGTGAATCAGGGCTGGGTCGTGTTGGAGTTCGACTACAACAAAGAGCGCGTGGTCGTGAAGCGCGACGATGACCTCCAGAAGGCAGTAGTCAAAAGGGGCCGTCTGGAGTGGACTGATCTCACCCGCAGGGAGTCCGACATCATCAGGGGAACCGACCGCTTCTTCATTGTGTGATCCCAGTTTCTTCTGAAGCGCTTCGCACAAACCAACAGATGATAACGTATAACAGTAGTGAGCTGCGCCTCAACGGGGCAGTCCACATCCTTACAAGGATTAGGAACGCTGTGGCAGACGATACCCCACCAGTAAACCCCATCTTCGCGATGGCGTGTCCGAATTGCAAGAAGACTACGCAATGCGAAGTCCTTCCAACTCCACCACACGTCAAGAAGAGAACTGAGCGGGGGACGTCAGCGTCTTCACATGGATACAGATGTACGGAATGCAGCCAAGGCTGGCATGTCCAAACCGGAGGGGGGTTCAGCATGTCCGCTCTCCGTTAACTGCAAGAACGTGAGAGGAGGACGTCGTGAACCAGACCCTACTACTGAACGCATCCTATGAGCCCATGGGAGTGATCTCCTGGCAGCGCGCTGTCGAGCTCCTGGTGGGTGAGAAGATCGTGGTTCTGGAAACCTACGACGAGGACGTGCGTTCCGCGTACTTGTGCTTCAAGATGCCTGCCGTTGTGGCGCTCAAGCGTTACGTCAACAGGCGTCCGAAGGTGAAGTTCAGCCGGAAGAACATCTACCTACGGGACGAGTTCACCTGCCAGTACTGCAGCGTTACGGCGCGCAACCTACCGGGCGGGACCAAGGACTTGACGTTCGACCATGTTCTGCCGCGTTGCCAGGGTGGCATCACATCCTGGACCAACATCGCGACAGCGTGCTTCGGGTGCAACCACCGGAAGGGCGGACGTACGCCTGTGCAGGCCAAGATGCACCTCATCAAGAAGCCCACTGCGCCTGGTTGGCTGCCGATGTTCGCCGTTCCGCTCCACGGAAGGCCGAGCACGCCGGACCAGTGGAAGAGCTACCTGTACTGGGAGTCTGAGCTCGACGAGAGTTAAGTACACCCGGAGAAATGAGCGCGACGGCACGGTTTTTTGACCGTGCCGTCGCAGTTCTGATCCTGGCCGAATTCTAATTCTGCGTTGGTTTCGAGCTTTGCGGGCCACAGTGACCGAGAAGTGATTCTAAGGTTTGCCCACCCGCCACTTCTTCACCCGTCCTATTGGACATGCTGAATGAAGTAGTGGGTCACGAGGCGGCGGTAGTTCAACTGAACAGCCACGCTGGCAACCCGAGAACATCCTATATCTTTCACGGGCCTGAAGGCGTGGGGAAGCGGTACACAGCTACCGCCCTCTTCCGCCAGTCGGCCTGTAAGGGTACCAAGCTGCCTGATTGCCGGTGCAAGCCGTGTCGGCAAGTCCTGGCCGGTATCCACCCCGACCTCCGAATGATGGAGCCTTCGGGCAAGTCTTACGGCATCGCGCTCATTCGTGAGATGATCGCTGACGCCTGTGAGTACCCTGACGCTGCACCGTACAAGCTGTACGTTCTGGACCGTGCGGACGCCATGACCCCCGAAGCAGCCAACGCCATGCTCAAGATGCTTGAGGACGGACCGCCGCGTTCCGTGTTCGTGTTTGTCACCGAGGATGAGTCCAGGCTGATCAACACTATTCGGAGCCGCTCAATCGCCATCCGATTCTCAGCACTCGAGCGTGAGACGGTGGTCAAGTTCCTTTCCGACTTCGACCGGGACATGGACAAAGTTCGTCTGTGTGCAAATCTGAGCGGCGGTTCTATCGGGGTGGCTCTGGACTATCTTCGGGGTGGCCGTCTCGCTGTACGGGACGATGCCCTGGAGCTACTCCTCACCTTCCACCGCAAGCCCTTTCATCAGATCATGGGCGTGGTTGATACAGAGGAAAGCTCCGAATCACTATTCTACTTGTTGCGCTATCTCTTTGCCGACATGGCCCTGATCCGGGCTGGACTTGGTGATCGAGTTGCGAACTTCGACAAGCTGAAGCAGCTCACCACCATCCAAGCAACACTCGGGGACAAGGCCGTCGTGACAGGTATTGAGAAGCTCAATCTGCTCTACACACGGCAGCCGCGCATCAAGGCGTCGTTCCCGGCGCACCTGAAGTCCACGCTCCTCCAGATCAAAAGGGTAGTACGTGCATAAAGCAGTGAAGAAGCTTCAGGGCCGTCGTGCGCCTCCCGTGTCCCTCCTCAAAGGGGCCGAGCCGTACTTCAGGTACCGAATCATCAAGTCGGTGCGCGAGCACTACAAGGTACGCGGATACGCAATCGAGACCATCGACGCATCCAAGGTCAAGGAGCGCGCCATTGTTGACGCCCTTGACACCTCCACCCTCTTCGGCTCGGACAAGTTGGTGATCATCATCAACACCGAGAAGCTGAAGGGCAAGGTGCCCAACCTGACCAAGTACCTGGAAGACCCTTCAGATAGCACCATCGCGGTGTTCGACTACGCCTTCCCACCTCGAAAGAAGGACCCTGCTCTGACGCCCCTTGGGAAAGCGTTGGTAGCTAAGGCGTACACCTACGAGAGTAACCCTCTCAATCCCTATAAAAGAGAACAAGACAAGTGGTTGATCGAAGAGGCTGCCGCCCAAGGGAAGACTCTCCCTGACGGCTTCGCTCGCGCCATTCACTTGAACACAGGGGAGAGCCTGTTTGCTCTCCACAACGCCCTTCGGAAAGTGCTCCTGCACGCGGATGGTGATGTAGTAGAAAAGGCGGATCTCATTGCAGTCCTCACAAGGACCGCAACCAATCAAACATACGAGCTTTCGGAAACCTTTGGTGCCCGTGACCTCAAGAAGTGCCTCAAGCTTCTTGACGCTCTCTGGCATCAGGACGACAAGCAAGCCGTACTGATCACCAAGACACTACAGAACCATATCGAAAAGTTGATACGAGCCAAGAGCCTCCTCAGCTATGGACTGGATTCCCGCGACGCCGCGAAGGTGCTCAATATGAGTCCCTGGCTGTTCAAGGAAAAGCTCGAACCGCAACTGAAGCGGTTCAAGCTCTCTGCCCTGCTTGATACCTATGACCGCCTCTGTGAGGTGGACATTCTGGTCAAGGGTAGTGGGTTGAGCCACCGCGCCATACTTGAGAGCTTCTTCGTTCGCTCACTAACTTAGGAGAACCGATGAGGGAACTTTCCCACGAGGCCATGCCTCAGTCTGACACACGTCCCGACAAGGGACACAACGGCACCGCTGTGACCACAGCGAAGCTGGCCGTTGAGCCAACAATCTACTCGGTAGCAGAGGCGACCGAGACGTGCCTCGAATACTTCAACCAGGACGAGCTTGCAGCATCGTCCGTAGTCACCAAGTACCTGCTGAGAAGCCGTGCGGGCGACTACCTTGAGCGCTCACCCGCTGACATGCACCGCCGACTCGCTGGAGAGTTTGGCCGGATCGAAGCCCGTTTTGGCGGCGACCGGAGCATCTCTGCTGATGGCGTGTTTGATCTGATCGAGGGCTTCAAGCGGATCATTCCGCAGGGCTCCCCGATGTACGGCATTGGGAACAACGAGAGCATCGTTAGTCTGTCGAACTGTGTTGTTGTGGCACCTCCCGAAGACGACATTTCGTCCATCGTGAACCGGGGCAAGGACCTCGCCAATCTGTTCAAGCGTCGCTGCGGTGTAGGCATCGACATCAGCCCCCTACGCCCCGAGGGCATGTCGGTAAGCAACAGCGCAGGTACCACGACCGGTGCCTGGAGCTTCGCAGACTTCTACAGCTACATCTGCCGCATGATTGGGCAGAACGGACGCCGTGGCGCTCTGATGATCACGATCGACGTCCGCCACCCGGACGTTGAGCAGTTCATCACCATGAAGAGCGATCTGTCGAAGGTGACCGGTGCCAACGTGAGCATCAAGATCCGCGACGACTTCATGGAGGCCGTTGAGGCTGACGAGGAGTATGTGCTTCGATGGCCTGTAGACAGCGAGGACCCCGTCTACTCCAAGACCGTCCGTGCGCGCGAGGTGTGGGACAAGCTGGTGGCTGAGGCGACTGAGAACGCCGAGCCCGGACTCATGATGTGGGACAACATCCTGAGTGAGCTTCCAGCGCAGTGCTACGCCGACGTAGGCTTCAACACGGTGACCACCAACCCGTGCGGTGAGATCCCGCTGAGCCCCTACGACTCGTGCCGCCTGATTGCCATCAACCTCACCGGGTACGTGCGCAACGCCTACACGGACGAAGCCTACTTCGACTTCGACGCGTTCGACACCGACGTGCGAGCCGCACAGCGCATGAGCGATGACTTGGTTGAGCTTGAGAGCGAGAAGCTCCGGGCGATTCTGAAGAAGGTGGACACCGAGGACGAGCGCGAGCTCTGGACCAAGATGCTCCACGCCTGCGACCAGGGGCGGCGCACTGGGCTTGGCACACTCGCACTGGGTGACGCGCTTGCTCAGCTCAAGCTCGTGTACGCCACTCCCGAAGCAATCGAGATGACGAGCCGCATCTACGAGGCCTTCAAGGTGTCGGCGTACTGGGAGAGCGTTGAGCTCGCCAAGGAGCGAGGCCCATTCCCCGTCTTCGATTGGGAGAAGGAGAAGAACTGCCCGTTCATCATGCGCCTTCCGCTCGAGTTGCGGGAAGCGATGGCGATCCACGGACGTCGGAACATCAGCCTGCTCACCAACGCACCGACCGGGACGACCTCGATCTGCGCGCAGACCAGCAGCGGCATCGAGCCGATCTACCGCCTGGGCTACAAGCGCCGCAAGAAGATCTCTGACAGCGACCGCGACGTCACGGTGGACCACGTAGACGACATGGGTGACCGATGGCAGGAGTTCGCGGTGTACCACCACGCTCTTCAGCAGTACGCGGAGCTCACCGGCTACACGATTGAGTTCGACGACAAGGGCAACGTGGTGAATGCGCCTGAGTTCTTCATCAGCTCGGACAAGATCGACTGGGAAGGGCGAGTGGACATGCAGGCGGCTATTCAGCGCCACATCGACCACTCCATCAGCTCCACCATCAACCTGCCCCGTGGGACAGCCCCCGAGGTAGTGGACACGGTGTACCGGCGCTCTTGGAAGGTTGGCCTCAAGGGAGTGACCGTCTACGTGGACGGAAGCCGAGACGGCCCGCTGATCACCAACGACGAAGAAGAGGGTGACAAGGACCAGATCAGGTACCAGAACGCTCCCCGACGCCCCGAGGAGCTCCCCTGCGAGATCCACCACAGGCAGATTCGCGGAGTGCCGTGGACCATCCTCGTGGGCCTGTTGCACGGCAAGCCCTACGAGATCTTCGCTGGCCCCGCTGAGAACATCGAGATCCCCGACAAGTACACGCTCGGAACCTTGATCAAGAACTCACGCAAGACGGTGAACGCCCGCTACGACCTCCGCTACGGAGAGAACGGCGGCGAGACGACCATCAAGAACATCGTCAAGTGGTTCGAGGACTCGGCTGACTACGGAACGATGTGCCGCATGGTGTCCATCAACCTCCGTCACGGCGTACCCACGCAGTACCTCGTTGAGCAGCTCCTCAAGGAGCCGAACGACGACCTCTGGAGCTTCAACCGCGTGATGGCTCGGGTGTTGAAGAAGTGGATCCCAGACGGAACCAACCGTGGCAAGCCGTGTCCCTCCTGTGGTGATGAAGGCGGGCTGGTGTACCAGGAAGGTTGCCTCTCCTGCTCAAGTTGCGGACACGCCAAGTGCGGATGAGTGTCTGAGTTTGCGGTGCCTCCGAGCGTTGAGCAGATATCAACACCGGAGGCACCCTACGGATGCTGGAAGTTCATTGGTTGGCTGGTACGCCAGGGCTGACGCACGGCTACATCTGGACTCGCGCCGCATCGTGCGTAGAGATTCCAGAGATGGGTCCTGCTGTCGACTTTGCGACCTACTTCCTGAATGCCTGGACTCAGACGTTTAACGACAGCAACGGCGACCTCTGGTTGCGGTTCTCGTTGGCTATGCCGGGCACGAACTGCGCTACAACTCCCGCTCAGGTACGGCTCTGGCTCCAATCGCGAGATTGGACGATCCACACCTTCCAAGGCACGAACTTCTTCGGAGTGCCTGGCGGTCCGCCACCCGCACCGGTTCAGATGGACCGGCTTGAGATCTTGTTCGATTGAGACTCCGTTTTCTGCGTTGACCATTGTGTCTGACGGGGAATGGAAACATACTCGAAAGCCGATGTGGTCTGGTTCTGGAAGACCAAAGAAGCGAACGGCAGCTTCTCGAACATGTGTGGGGGCTTCCCCATTGTCGTGAATGGTGTGCCGATCCGCACCACCGAAGCGCTCTACCAAGCCTGCCGCTTCCCCTACGACGGGGCTCTTCAGCAGGTAGTCATCGACCAGAAGAGTCCGATGACCGCCAAGATGAAGACGAAGCCGCACCGGCAGTTGACCCGCCCTGACTGGAACGAAGTCAGCATGGAGATCATGTACTGGTGCAACGTCCTCAAGCTGGCCGTTCACTGGGACCAGCTCCGTCCCATGTATGAAGCCACGGGCGACAAGCCCATTGTCGAGTTCAGCCGCAAGGACCAGTTCTGGGGAGCCAAGGAGGTTCGCGAGGGCATCCTTGAAGGTCAGAACCGTCTCGGAGTGGTGCTCATGCGCGTGCGCGAGATCACGGAGCGCCCGGAGGTTGTCGAGCCTCCGGACATTCAAGACTTCATGCTCCTCGGCAAACCTATCGGTTCTATTCGGATACACGAGGCTGAACCAAGCCTCTTCTAAGGAGCAGAGAATGAAGTTCGAAGACTACAGCAAGGTCGCAGACACCACCGCCGTCTACCCCGGACGGGGCGAAGGCATGAACAACGGGCCTGGGTTGTCCTATGCAGTACTGGGCCTGTGCGGCGAAAGCGGCGAGGTTGCAGAGAAGATGAAGAAGCTCATCCGCGACAAGGGCGGGATCGTGGACGAAGAGTTCAGGACGGCCGTCAAGAAGGAGCTCGGTGACGTGCTCTGGTACTTGAACGCGGTCTGCTACGAGCTTGAGTTCACCTTTGAGGAGGTGGCTCAGGGCAACCTCGACAAGCTGCTCAGCCGCAAGGCGCGCGGCACCCTCCAAGGTTCAGGAGACGACCGATGAATACCCCGACCGACCCCTACGCGATGATCGAGACCGATAGCCACGTCTATCGGTTCCTGCTCTCCGTGGGGTGGACCGTTACGGACAGTACCGGACTCTGGTCCCACATGGAGCCGCCCCATGGGAGTTGAGATCGAGCGCAAGTATCTGGTAGAGGGACATGCCTGGAAGTCGGAATCGATCACAGTGCTGCCCATCCGCCAGGGCTACCTCGCTCGGAAGCCCCGCAGGTCAGTGCGTGTCCGAGTGAGTGGGGAGCGCGCCTTCCTGACCATCAAGGGCAAGACCGTTGGATTCACGTGCCCTGAGTACGAGTACGAGATCCCGGTAGCGGATGCCAACGAGCTACTCGACAATGTGGTAGCTCTCCCCATCATCCAGAAGATGCGCCACATCGTGAACTACCGAGGTCACGTGTGGGAAGTAGACGTGTTCTTGGGGGACAACGAAGGGCTCATTGTAGCCGAGATTGAGCTCAACGATGAGGAGGAGACCTTTGTTTCCCCGCCGTGGTTGGGCTCTGAAGTGACGAACGACTCTCGCTACAAGAACGTCAACCTTGTTCGTCTACCTTACAAGGAGTGGGACCATGTCTGAGCAATTCGAAGACCAAGATGCTGAGGTGGTTGCTCGCGTAGACCGCGACACCATCAAGGCCGAGATCGACCGGCAGTCTGTCATTGGCCGGAACGTACTACGTTCTGCCAATGCGAACGGAATTCAAGTTGGCGAAGACGCCGGACCGATTGTAGCGCCCAGCGCAGAACTGCTTCAGACCGAACTCGTGGCAGAGCGGAACAACCGTGCGGCCAGCGGGTTCAGCCATGTGGAGGAAGTAGCGCGAGCCAACCTTCCCGAGGAAGCTGTTCTTGAGGAGCCTGCTTTCGGACCTACGGGTGCGGAGATCGCCGCTGAAGAGGAAGCCACCGAAGAGGAGCCAACCGCTGAGGTGACCGCCCCCGTGATCGCCCTCCCCGCTGAGATCCCTGAGCCCGTGGAGTTGGGATGGTTCCACAGGCTCATCAACTGGCTGATGTGGTGGCGTTCATGAACGGCTACATCCTTGCGACCCTTGACATCGAGGCCGCACCACCCACCGTCACGGACGTAACAGTGGTGCTCACCGAGCGAGGGTATACCCTGCCGCCCGGTATCGCGATCCTGGGGCACCTCCAGGGTTTTGATGCGCAAGCACTGTGCCTCGGACTTGCGGGCTTGCTGGCGGGCGAGAGCTTGGCCTGGACGTACAAGTACGAAGGAGTGGTGACGCACCTTCGCGACTGGCTCAAGACTCCCGAGCTGCCCAGTAGCGACGAGCATTCTTGATGGCTGCTCGCATCTTGGGGTTGGCTACGGTGTTGTCGCTATGAGCGAACACCTCCAGTCTGTCCAAGGTGCCGAAGTAGGCTCGCTCTTCGATCCAACAGGCGACGGTGTAGCCTTCGGGCTCACCTTCCCCGAGGTCGTTGTCGAGCGATATCCACGTGACGCTTCCACTCTCGAGAAGAGCAATCGCCTCGGCTGTGGTAAACACCCACACCTCGTTCCCCTCGCTACCGTACCCATCTTGGATGTGGCGCAAGTAAGGGTCACGTAGATCGTCGAGCCATACACGCATGGATTTCCCTTCTCTTGATATTAGAACGGGCGGAACAGGCCCGAACTCAGAGACACTCTACAACGTCCATTTGGACGGTGAGATCTACGTCTTCACATATGAAATGGCTTTGCTGCCGTTGGATGTAGAGGTTGGCGTGGTCTCTTGTGGCGAGGATTTCACCGACAAGTACTGGCGGCAGGAAGCTGACTACAGCCGCCACCACTTCTACCATCAAGCCCATCAGGCTGTAGCCATTTTCCATAGGAGCCAGAAATGAAAGTCGTCAAGCTGATCCAAGACCCACTCTACCTCAAGAGGCAGAAGGTGACGGACGTCAAGGAGCACCAGGTACCCAGCCTGATGGTCCACATCAAGTCCATGGTCGTACTCTGCCGCAAGAACAGCCTGGGCTCCATGTGCGCCACTGAAGCCGGGTTGCCCTACAACTTCTTCGTCGCTGAGAACCCCGACCCTCGGGACCCCGACTACGACGTGGTCTTTCAGCCCACCGTCATTCCCGTCATCAACGACGGACAGAAGATGATT
>Ga0222634_1000646_pt1 | contig 14546 bp, 15 predicted proteins | sample AntAcemetageno50_FD_179807 | JGI IMG/M metagenome (GOLD analysis project Ga0222634, IMG submission 179807) | Saline water microbial communities from Ace Lake, Antarctica - #50 | ecosystem: Environmental > Aquatic > Non-marine Saline and Alkaline > Saline | place: Antarctica: Ace Lake | collected...
AGGCTTGCCACCGACAGGTCCTGTAGGCATTCTAGCCCTTACTGACCTTTGTACCGAAGCTTGGAAAGCAGCTCTGCTTATGATTTTCTGTGGTCCTTTTCTTTTGCCGTTTATAGCCCTACTTTTACCTTTGGTGATTTTTCCTTTAGACATAGGAATACCACCACCAGTAGGCACAGAAACAATGTAGTCAAAACTAAAAGAACTTGTACTTTTTACACTAGATGTAGCCTTAATTGATTTAAATTTTCTTTTACCTAAAAGTTTTAATCCTTTTTTAAAATCGTCTGTAGTGTCTGCTATAATTAATGTAGGAATCTTATCCGAAGACAATATTCTTAATAAGTTTTTTTCTACAGCACTGTTAAGGTATACTTGTAAAGATATATTATTATTTCTTACGTCAAATTTTGCACCAAAAGGAGGGTTTTTAAAAGCACTTCTAGGAAATATAAAGTTACTTACTTTAATAGTTCCTCCCTTAACTTGACTAAATATTTGTAGAATTTTACTTTTATTATAAAATTCAGCAGACAAATTACTGCCTTTAAGAGCGTCAAAAATTCTTCTACCATTAGCACTATTTAATTTACCTTTATGTTTCATTAAAAAAGCAGTAATATCTATAGGGCTATCATCGTCTTGTCCTAGCTCCTCTTCTATAACTTGTCTTAGGTTTTTAGTAGTAGCTCTAGTTAATTCTTTTACTCCTGCCCCACCTATAGTAGTGTTACCGCTTGCAGAAGTAGCTTTTAGCTTAGCTTCAGACATTTCAGCTACATTATTTTTACCTAATTTTTTTCCTAACGTTTTTATTAATTCTTCATCAGTTATGTGCCAATCAGCTACACGACCTTTATTATTTTTTGTGGGCCTCATACCTTGGAAACTACCTAGAGCATTTTCCAAAGGTCTATGTAGCCGTTGAGTAGTACTTTTACCTGAACTACTTTTATCAGTATAAGACTGCACATACCTAGCATATTCAGCTAATAAACCTGGATTAGTTATTTCTGTAGTAAAAGCAATTATTCTAGGTTTAGCCATTATATAATCCTATAAAGATCAAGAACTCTTTTTATATGAATAGGCATATTACTGCTTGAATGGATTGGTGTAGCTGTTTCCCCTTGGAAAGACATACTCGCCATATCAGCCTTTTCTTTGTGTATTATCTTAATCATTTCTAAAGTAGCGTAACGTAAGTCTTGAGGAACATCATCAGTATCCCATCCAGCTACATAAGTGATTTTTATGCCGTTATTATAATTATTAAAGGTTCTTGGTCCTTGCAATGTTAATTCCGCAGTAGTGCATTCTCTGCAAATCTCTCCAGTATCGTTATCGAAGATGTACTGTTGTTCGGTAGCGTGTGAATCTGTTATAGATACGCTACTATTAGCACCATTAAAATGCATTAATAATTTCGTATCATTATCCGGTACATAAGGGTAGTCTACTACAGTATAAGCTGCATCGTAAATAGAAGAATGAGTAATTCTCACTTCATCCATATTGCCGGTAAAGTACTCTTCTGAACTAGTAATAGAACTTCTTCCGAACTCTAAAGGTCCTGACAAATCAGGCAAAGTATTTGCGTGAGTCTCTGTAGCTAGCTGTACTCCGTCTCTATATAAAGTAAAAGCGTTTACATTTCTAACTATTGAGAAGTTAGTAAAGGTATTAGCAGTATATCCAGTGGTAGCTGCATGATTTATATTAGCTACTTCTGTACCGGCACGTAGTGCGGTAAAGGTTAATCCTAGAGAACTATCATATAATAGTTTCCAATAATTATTAGCATCTTCAACTTGTGAAATTAGTGTTTGGTTAGTGCTATATGATTCTGTTCTAAAGTTTCCCTCAATAGTAAAATCATCATCATCTAAGTACCAATCATCGCTGTTAGCAAGACTTAGATAGTCACTTTGGGTGCTCCCATCCATATAGACGGAAGACTTGCCAAACTTTTTATGTCTTGTTCGTAGGTGTGTGTTACCTTTAACTTCAATTTGGTGTATAAGCTGGTCTTGGTTAACTAAACTACCTATAGAAGTAGGTGGGTTTAGCTCTGTATAGTTGCTGCCATCGTACTCAGCTACAGAATATACATTATTTAACGGAAGACGTGGAACAAATAATGCACTTGTTCCACCGTCAAACGTTTCCGTGTAAGTATTGGATAGTACTTCATAGCCAATAAAATGCTCAACTATACTACATCCATAAGATATAGTATTAGACAGTTTAGCGTCTTCAGTATTACTATTTACCGATAAAAATTCTTTAGCTGTATCTAATGATATAAAAGGGTATTTACCATAATTGGCCATGTTAATTATCTATCCTTATTTAGTTACTGCTGCCTTAGCGGGCTTAGTAACTGCTTTAGCGACTTTTGCGTCTGCTGCTTTTTGTGCTTCCCATGCTGCTACGAAAACAGGAATCTCACCCATGCCGTAACCGTGACGTTCTGCCCATTTTGCAACTTCTTCTTCTGTCTTTAAATGTCTAACTTGTAAAACTTCGACTTCAATCATATTATTTCTCCTTATATGAATTAAAAATAAAGGGGACTGACGATAAGCCAGCCCCCTCATTAACTTTAGGTTAAATCACAGGGTTACCTGTTTGATTAACCAGCCTCAACTGCTGCTGCATATGCAAAGTTAGTTGCGTCTAATGCTGCGTTACTGTTTGAGCTTAATGCCTTGAAATCAAAGCGTGTGCTCATGTATAGTGCAGTAACCTGTTGACGTGGTTCGTACTCAGACTCAACTTCCATCGCACGGCGTTCACCGATGACGAAACCTGGACGATATACAAGAGTACCAAGTTGGTTATCCTGTGTACCTACGTTGTCTAAGAACTCGGTAATCATAAGTGGAATACCGTAGATTGCGCCAACTGCACCTGTTAGATAAGTAGCCTGTGGACCAAACTTATCGACGGTACGGAAGTCACTAAAGCTAACTAGCTCATTGTATCCTTCAATTGTGGTTAAGTATACTAGTTGACTACCTAGTTGTAGGCCATACTTACCCATCTTTGCGCGTGCACCTGCGATGTCTACTGGTGTTGCCTTTGTTGTTGAACCTGCGGTGTCTTCAACTAGAGCTGGAATGTCGCTTGCAAGAGTTGTTACACCCTTGAATACTGCTGCATAACCTGCTCCGTCAACGATACCGTTGGTTGGAGATGCGTTGAATCCTGATAGAGATCCATCACCACGTAAGATTGCCTTGTCAATTGCACGAGCCATACGGCGGGTTGCTGCTTGACGCAGGTAACCGATTAGAGGTAGAACTGTGTCCTCCTCCTCATCCTTTGCAAGATGGGTGGTTGCCATGAACTTATGTGGTGTAAGCTCTACTGAACCAATGGTGTGTTGGTTGGTAGTAGGAACTCGTGTTGTGTCAGCGATACCAGTAGAATATGTTCCACTTGCAAACTGAGCAACGTCACCGTCTGTATCCTCTAGACCAACTGGGATACGGAAGTTCTTGGTATCAACTGGGATGCGCTCGAACATAGGAGCGATAACTAGCTCCTGTTGCATTTCTTCGTATACGTTGGTTGAGAAGTTGGATAGGAATGCGTCAACAGTAGTAACTGCCTTCATTCGTGCACCAAACTTGGTGTCATAAGGTGAGGCATTTTGTAATGCTTTCTGTAGTAGATAAGCGTTAGCCATGTCTTGCTCACTGAAAGGATTAACCTGTTTTGAGGCGCTGTCCTGATAGTGCATCTTATTCTCTGTATGTTGAGCGATTTGCTCACGATACTCAGCTGAAACTGACTTTAACTCGTCAATCTGTGCTTGTAGCTGTTTAGCTACTGACTCAGGTGTTTCTGAATCAACTACAGCTTCTGCTACGATAGCTTCACCAGTCTTTGCAACTAGTTCTGCTACGCGAGGCTCGCTTACGACAGCTGCGGGCTTAACGGCTTCGGCTGTTGGGGTCTCGGTTACTCCTGTATTTTTGGTGGCGCCAGTGTTAATAACTACTGGTGCGTCTACTTGTTGTTCTGCCATCTCTTGTTTCTCCTCTGAGATATTAGTATAACCATATAATTCTAACGCTAACTTTGTATTGTCGCTAGAACCTTCTGCATCGAAAGTTTTAAGTGCAGAGATCATATCTGTATATATTTTTGCTAAATTATAGTTAGCGTCAGTCCAATCAGAAGATTGAGTTGACACTAAATTAATTGTTTTATTTAGTGTGTTTTGATAGCTAGGGCTATCACTTACTTTACTTTTTAAGTTAAAGAGGTCTAATTCAGTAGCAGTGACTGCTTCCTCAAAACTCTTCTTAATAGTTTCGCGCTGTGAGTCGCTTAAAGTGTTTAACTCAGTTCTGATTACGTGTAAATCGTACTCAGTACCTAAATCCCACTCATTTACGATAGCGATTTCTTCAACGTTAATTGATAATTCATTATCTAAGTTTTTGCCTACAACGTCAATTTCTAAAAGTTGAAAGTTGGGGTTTTGGACTTCAGGTCCTGACTTAACTTGCCATCTTTTATTATCTAAGTAAATAGTGCTACCTTCTTTAATCTTTGAAACTTCAAAGGCTAATAGGTTATAGAATGGAATAGGTTGTTCATATGTTTCAACAACTTCTTCCTCAGAATCATCTTCTGTTTCCACAGATTTTACTTCCGCGACTTCTTCTGTCACAGTTACTTCTTCAGATGCTACTTGAGCAGTTTTTTCTTCTAAGCCCATGTCGGTACTCTCCTCTGTATCATCAAGGGAAAAGATAGTAACTTCTTCAAAAGAATCTTCACTAGCTTTATTAACTTCGCCAGTCATTTCAATTGAATGCGTATGAGTATGGTTATCGCCATCGACGATTTCCCAATTCTTTACCTGATGAGTATGGTTCTCACTACCACTATGAGAAGTATAAGTGGTAACACCGTTACCGTCTTTATCTACTTCTAATGTGTGATAATGATCGTCATAAAAATTAGTAATTCCTGCTGAAATTACTGCATCTTTATTCTTTTTATTATCCAAGAATTCCTGTTTAAACTTATTGTAGTCTTCATCAGACTCTAAAGCTTTACGGACACTGAATAAACTATCTTGATTGCAAGGAACGGAAACAATACTAATCTCATGTAACTCTACATCAGTAATAGTAACGGCACCACTCTTTCTGTCCTGTTCTGCATCTTTGATAACAAAACCTACTGAGAAAGACTTAAGTGCCCCATCCTTGATTAGTGTATGTACTTTATATAAATCTTCGGCAGCGCTACTAATCTTGGCTCTAACAAATAGGCCTTTCTTAGTTACCCTTAATTCAACTGCACGACCGATTGATTGCGCATGATTATGTTGAAGTAATACAATAGGATTATTCCTGTAATTATCAACGCCTTTAGCCCAAGCCTCAGCTTGGATGATATCGCCTGAACGATCTTTAGTTACCGTATTAGCATACCCTTCAATATATAAAGATTTGTCTTTTGTGCCTACCTGCTTAGTCTCAAAATTAGAGCTATGCAAATGGATAATCATATCTTTATCTTTAGTCATATAATTTTCTTCCTTTTAGTCTGTAGTTTCTTCGCCAGTAGGTCTGCCACCTGTATTAGGTCTAGTAGCACTACCGGTAATATTTTGAGGAATTCTAATCTCATCCATTTTTGCATCTTCGCTCTGGGGGAATCCAAGACCTAGACGTGACTCGTTTGGAGTAATAATTCCTGAATTAACTAAAGAAGCATGATAGCTTGCTTGAGTTTTTAAATCTGGTTGTAAAGCCGCGACTGACTTTTGATCGGGTGTTATCTGCATTGGGCCTCTATCACTAGTAAAAAAGTGAGAGAACGCACTAGAAAACATTTCTAATAAAGGTACAACTGTATGAGCATAAAATAGCTTTTGGTTTGCATCAATATTAGCATTGTTGCCTGATTTTAATAACACATAAGGAACACCTAATGCTTTAGACATATCCTGTTGTACTCTTTCTACGCTATTCTCGAAATCTAATTCTGAGAAACTAACATTAGAAAACTTATCAATCTTTAGTCCGCCGTCTAAAATAGCTGGATTTCTAGCACCATTAAATAATGTAGAATAAGTCATACGCCACTGTTCTAAAATTCTGTCCTTAATCTTAGGACTTAATACGTTATCTGTTTGTAGTACAATTCCGGGAACTGCATTATTTTTAAAAAATTGACGTTGAAACTTAGTTAAGTAGTAGTATAATTCGAATAATTGCTCCATAGAGTGTAACCGACTTTGTCCTCTATAAATACTTGTAGAGTTATCAGCTCTAATATGTATAATCTCTTTTGGGGTAAAATCTATAACATCGTTATTTTTTTTATCGGTTTTACCGAAATTAAATAAGTCTGAACCACCAGCTACTACAGTAAATTTATACCCTTTTATATAAGTACGTTCATCAGGTATAATTTCTACATTATTAGCAGGTAGTATATAAATCTCTGATCCATCATAGTAAAAGAATACATTACCATCTAAGTAAAAGTCTAGGAAGGCTCTTCTAAAGAATTTAACTCTATCTTCGTATGCGTTAGGTTTAAAGTTAAGAAGCTTATCTACTTTATCTAATGCACCTGCGCCCTGAACCTTAAAAGGAATAGATACAGCGGCATTAATAATCAAGTCAATAGACCTATTAATGATTTCTATATCATCATAAGCAGTTTGATAATTGATTATATCTTCAGCAGAACTATTGGCTTCACTACTAGCTATGGCAGCTTGAGCTGGGTTTAGCTTAGTAATAGTAATGCCCGGTGTTTGCCTAGTTCCTGGTATCCAATCTTTAATTGCCACTTATATTTCCCTCTTTATTAAATTTTATACTCTAATCTATCAAATAAGGACTGCATTGACCAATTTTAAATCCTTAACTTTAATCAAAACGTAATAAATTACTAGTTATACTTGTGCATAAATTGATTTATTACGTCCCAGCGTAACTTGTAATGGTCTTTAGAAGTATTTAACCCAACCCCGTGTGTGGGTAGGCTCAGTACTTTTGTAGTTATCGTTTTATGTAAAACCTTATATTTATGACTAAGTGCTAAAGACACAATTAAGTCGTCACCTCGTTTAGGCAGTCCCCAAGGAAGTAGGTACTGATCTGCAATAGAGCGTAATGCTTCTGTATCTACTATGGAACAAGCCCCAACAACTAAGTCAACGGAACTCTCTGTGCACCATACATCATCTAAGTCTTCGTATTTATTAGCAGATGCAACATTATTTTTTCCGTAAATACCTACTAGATAAGAATTTTCCGCCTCTTTACGTAAATCTTTAATACATTGGAGGGAAGGAAGTATATCATCATCTAGTATAATAGTGTATTTTCGACCGAATTGTAATGCTTTATACCACCTATCCATGCAGTACTTATTTTCATCATTATTAAGTACTAGTGCATTTACTAAGTTATTAATCTTAACCTTTGGATTGTTATTAACTACTATTATAGGTAATATGTTAGATAGCGCAGATGCTATATGGAATACATTCTCAGGTCTTTCGTAATTAAGTATTACTAAGTTAGTGTCATTAAGCAGCATGGTACGAGCCGTAAACACTTATAGTTTGTCTCATATAAGTATAGATTCCGTAGCGTATAGCGTCTGATCCATGAGAAAACTCATCATGAATAGGCTTTTGTGTTTCTAGACTTGCTTTCCATTTATAGTTAGCTACTGACTTAAAGCTATGTTGTGCCTTATCTTCGTCAAAATATAATCTTTCGTTGTCTATTAAGCTACCTATAGCAAGTATTCCGTCATTGACACTTTTAATAGCGTTCTCACAATAAATATCGTACTCATAGGCAAAATCGGCTTTTAATTGCTGGGCGGCACTATCAATATAAATAGTTTCGATATCCCATAAGGCTATTTTTTCTTTAATCATTTCAGCTAGTTGTGAAGTAGGGGTTTCATTAACATAGAACTCATCTACTACATAAAATTTTTCTCCGTCTGTTCCTATAACTACAAAAGCAGTATCGTCTCGATAACCTACGTCGAAGCCAGCAAAGAAAGTATATCGTGGATCACCTTCTTTAATGCCTAGGTCAATAATATGTTTCTCTTCGTCCAAGTTATATATCATAGCTTCAGATGAAGACCAATCACATAAGTACTCTTGAGCAAAAAGCTTTTTCGACATACTTCTTTGTGCTTCTTCAATATCAGCTTTTCTTAATAGTGGGTTAGTAGTCCAAGGGTACTTAGCAGAACCCCAATCAACAATCTCAGTATCTTGTCCGCGCATATAGTACTCGTAAAGATAGTTACCTTTACCACGTGGTGTACTAATAAATAGTGCTCTTGAATCGGGATACGTAGATAGTGCAGGACGCAAATCTCGTTGGAAGTATTCATCATCAGGTATAACCGCGGCCTCATCAATTATAAGAAGATGGGCTGCACGGCCGACTAAGGATGTTCTATTGTTAGCGGATAGAAGTCTAAATTCTGATCCATTTATAAGTTGTACTACTTTATCTTTTTGGTTGAACTTCTTACACTCAATTTGTAGGTTTGCTATAATATTTGTTACATAATCCCAAATAATCGAACTAAGTGTGAAGTTTGGTGCTACTACCATTACTTTGGAACCAGGTTCTAGTAACTTTGCGAAAGCTAGAATTGCTGCTCCAAGAGATTTACCTGTACGTCGAGAAGATATATGGACCCAAAATCTATTGTTCTCCATTCCTTCTATCATACCTAATTGGCTGGCATTTAACTGAATACCTTCTTGTCTATCTATAACTAACTTATCTGTTAGCTTATGGATAGGTACTTTAAAAAAATTGTCACTCATTTATACTATTCCTCTGTTTAATCTGTTTAATTGTCGTAGTATAGAGTTTATCAAAGCTTGATTCCTTTGACCAGGAGGTTTTGACATTTCTGTTCTGAGCTGTTCGCGTAAGGCTGCTTCGTCTCTTACTCCGGCAACCATAAAGTTAGTATCGTTCAAAAAGCTAATAGGAGATTCTAACGCTTCTTCAAGTCTTTTCATTATTTCTCTATTAGTTCTAATCTCATCTAATCTTTTAGCCCATAGACTTATAAGATCATTGCTTCTTTCTGTTGAGGATTTAGCCTGTTCTCTAATTAATTTCTCATTTATAAGTACCTCTTCGACTGCAAGATTACCCTGAGTTTCTGGTATTATAACTTTTTGAAGGATTGATCGTAGATCAGTAATCGGAGGAACAACATTTTCTTTATGAAAAGCTGCTTGATCGTTTGTAAATATAGGAGTAGGTAAGCCCATAGAAATCCATAAAGCGCCGAAGGCTGCTAATACAGGTATAAGTATACCGAAAAATTTCAGAATATTTTTAATGTAGTTAATGTAACCTTGTTTACTGGGTAGTGATTTCATTATGTGTAAAACTTGCTATAGTAGCTCTTAGAATGCGCTCTATTTCTAGAATTTCTTCTGGTGATAGTTCTTTATTAAACACAGGAGCTAATGATCCTATAAAAGTATCCCTTACAAAAATTGGGCAACCAACTAGTGATATACCTCTATTTTTTAGTATTTTTGCTGTACTTGCTATATTAGGTAATAGTATATAAGTACAATTGTTAGTTATATAGCTAGATAACATTTCATCATCGCCATTACCAGATATTACTCTATTCTGTATAAGGCGTGAAGTAGAACTTCCCGTACTTACTAGTTGAACTGCTATGGATTTAGTTATTACGTTAGTATGGTTAGTAAGTTGATAACGAACTATAGATATTCTAGCAGGACTAAAATTAGTTAATTTTACTATAGTATTATTTAAAGTATTATCTAATTGTTCATTGTATAGGATATCATCTAAATTAGGTATATTAGTAGGAGTATATAATACTCCAAGTAGTATGCCTAATAATCCTAATGATACTGTAAACATTAGTACTACGTATGTTAATGGTTTACTTAGTAAGTGATACATATTTTCTTATCCTAATAGAAGCTTCAGTTAATTGGCTAGTTAAGCTAATAATCTCTTCTTCACTAAATTTTTTAAATAATGAATCTATACCTAGGTAACCGACTAAAGTACCTCTATTATCTTGTAAGGGGCAGCTAAGTACGGATAATGTACCTCTATTTACTAAAGACTGCACATATCCCTGATTAAATAACCCGTCCACATTGTCAGGAACGGTAAGAGTATAACAATTACCTGCAAGAAAAGCTTGTGCTTGAGGTATATTAACTGCAATAGGTACTCCTTGTAAGTTATTAATTTCCGAACTAATACCATTAGTGGTTACTTCATGAGTTTGACTTTTAAACATAAAAGGAACGCCATTTAAACTATCAGTACCGTTGTGGTATTTATATACATAAGCTCTGGATATATCTTTATCATTGTCAAGAATGATAGTCTCTAAAGCCACATTTATCCTTACTGACTGCTCTAAAGAACTTCTAATATTTGATTCTGTAAATTTATTTTGATATATCTCTGCAAAGAAGTCAAAGTTAGTTGCTAGAATATATACAGAACCTACCACAAGAATGAATGCCACTCCCAAAGTAAATTCAACAAGTATTTTCCATATAGGAGTGTTTTGTAAGTAATTCACTAATGGAATTATAAAATTGAGTTTTTTTAACATACTTAAATCTAGCCTTATGTTTTTATAATAAAAGACACCACTACTGTTGGAAACACGGTATCTACTGTTATACTTGAATGATCGTTTAACGCACTTAGTACTGTTACGGATGACGCATCTTTTACGCCAGTAGACACTGATTGTGTTGCTACGTTGCTATGAGCACTAATTGATGCTGAAGTAGAAGTTTTAATAGAGCTAGCACTCATAGCATGAGTTGTTGCTCCAATACTATTATTAGCACCTCCACCAAGGGGTACTCTATCTTGAAAGTTAGGTAGATTGAAAGTAGTAGATCCGTCACCTGCACCATAAGAGGTACTAGTTATTGCAAATATTCCTGCATAAGTAGTCCTACTTACAGCACTACCGTCACACTTTAGATAGCCAGTAGGAGCAGTTCCAGAAGGCCACATTTGAATACCTGCTACAAGAGGGGCTAACCCGTCTAAGGTAGCGCCATCAGCAGCTACATCACGCCCATCAAAGGTACTATTAGTTGTTATAGGGCCAGTCATTGCACCACCAGCTTTTGGCAATGCGGCATCAGCGGTAGCGCCTTGCGTAGAAGATGCGAATGCAGAGGCGTGACTACCGTCTACGGTATCAGCATCTAATCCAGTACCGGTACCGTCTACTGTTAGTAACGCGGCTAGTATTTCTGCTGCGGATTGGTCTGCCGTAGCAGAGGTCTCTATACCGTCTAATTTACTACCATCTGCTGCTACGTCACGACCGTCTACAGTTCCTGTTACTGTAATAGTTCCTGTTACTGTGAAGCCGGTTGAATGAACATAAGCATCTGGAGCTGTTCCATCAATTCCTACTTCACCAACATTGAAGTGAATAGGCCCTAAAGATTTGATTCTAAGAGGAGCACTAGCTCCTGCATCACCAGTTTTCCATATATTAGCTGTTGTTACTCCACTATTATTAACCCAAATAATTTGAGATAACTCATTAGCAGTATCTCCTGATTGTTTAAAAGTATGGTTAGCTGAAGTGAATCTTTGTGCATAATTACCGGAGCTATAAGTACCAACATCTGTTGTACCTAAAGCACCGACGGCAGTAATACCAGTGTAACTACCAGAGATTCTGGAAGTATTTATTGTGCCTGTAAGGTTTGTAGAATCTAAGTAATAAGTACCTGCTTGTCCGTCTAGAGCATCAGCGTCTAATCCAGAGCCTGCGCCATCTACTGTTAATAACGCCGCTAGTATTTCAGCAGCACTTTGATCAGCGGTAGCAGAGGTTTCGATAGTATCAAGTTTAGTACCATCAGCAGCTACATCACGCCCATCCACGGTCCCAGATACGGTAATTGCCCCGGTGATATCTAGTATGTCATTAACTGCATCCACAATTACGGTTCCACCGTCGAAGATTACATTACCACCAACTTCCTGAACTTCAAATAAATTTGTGTTATCTACTCCGGTTCCACCCAGACGTTGTGATATTCTTCTCATTAGCTAATCTTCCTTTAAAAATTGGGGGAGAAACTATCCATCTCTCCCCCATTACTTATTTATTCGCTTACTTGACAGATAGGTGCACTTGAATCGTCTGTACACTCATTTGGGGTGTTGTCACCACATGCAGCTAAAGCTAACATTGCAGCAACTAATAGTACCATTGATGTTTTCATAATATGATCTCCTTACTTGATTAAGTCGTTCATCAACTTATCATAGTTATTTACTTGTACTGCAACCGTAGCTCCAGTCTGTTTAGGATTAGCTGTCTTATCCATATCATTAAGAAGTTTAAGCCAATCCAATATATCTTTATCACTATAATCACCACCTGCTGCTAGAGCATCGGCGATCTTAGACTCGATAACCTTATTAACTAAGGCAAGTCTCTTAAATCTGTTTAGAAACCCAGAGGTTTGATAGACTCCGTCTATGTATATCTTAACATCTTTAGCTTCTAATACTGCGATCACTCTTTCGCGAGATATACCATACTGTTCGGAAATATCCCCAGTATCCATACCAGCTAAGTAATCGTTAGCTATAGAAAGTAAAACCGCATCTAATTGTGGGGCTTCTAAAGCTTTGTTAAGCGCATCAGATAAATCAATTGGACCACCTGGTTCCGCGTTTATAATCATTTCGTTAGACATACTCTTTAACCTCGTATCTTATGTAAACTCGGACGTCACATAAACCAAATGGCTCAAATAACCCTTCGTCCGTATTAACTGTTGTAACTAAGGCATCTATAATATCACAAGTGCCACTATTAATAGTTTGATTCAGCATATCTACTGCATGTTCTATATCTTCTGCTAAATCGTCGGCATGGTCCTGAGATTCTGAGCCCTTTACGTATCCACGTATAAGCATATCAATCTCACCTTCTTTAGTCCCAGCGCCGTAATAAAACCTATCTTCTCCATCGCCTTTAGATATAGTAATAGTTGGAAAGTCGTTAATTTCGTTCATAAATAGAAACTTATCAAAGACATTATTAAACACGTTAGTGTTATAAGTATAGGCCCCTTCTATTGGGCGAGTATCCACACCGCCATCAATACGTTTAAGCTCAGTAACAATCTCCTGTGTTATATCGTTTCTTCTAGACATTTTTTATCCTCTAGGTAATTATCTATTTCTTCTTGATTCCTACAAAATACTAAAAAGATAAAATCTTCCATATCCAAACACTCACTAAATTTTTTTATTACTATCGAATGTAGTAAAGAACGGCGATTATGCTGTAAAAGAAGGTATCGGATTATGAGTTTTTTAATTTGATTTTCAGTGGTTTCAAATAAATTTCTATCGAACCAGAGTTTTACTAATTTAACAGAAGGAATGTGTAAGTCTAGGTAATTGGAATAAAATTCTCTATTACCTGTATAATCCGGGTGTAAAATACATTCGTTCGTTACGCATTGGTTTCCACGAACATCAATAGGTATACCATTGTAATCACAATCAATTGGTGGATCTCCAGGGTACATATAATTCCCTTTATCATCATTATCAAAAGGGTTATTAACAAATACTAGTGGACCATAATAATAGTAACCGTCTTCTGTCTTAGGCATTAATCTTCCAACGTGTAAGTAATATTCTTTTGCTCGGTAATATACTCTAAAGCATATTGTTGTACGTCATTCTTTTTCATAGACTCATCAGGTCCGTCTAACTTTATAAATCCTTTTTTATTCCCAAATACTATAGTAATTGTATCGCCGGGTTGAATCATTGCACGACGGGCTTCCCAATCGTTTTCTTCTATAAAACTAGGATCGTTCGCTACGATTGTCCCATCTTTTCTAGTCCAAGTATACTTTCGAGGTAAATTATCAATAGTTTTACGTGCGGGAGGAAGAAATGTAGTATTATCACTATCATCAGGGTTAACAACCGTATTCCAGATAGCTACCCAGCCCAAGAAAACTCCGTTTTCCTTTGCTTTCTTAACTTGTTTAATCTGTATCTGTCCGTTATCTGCTGGCATGTTTGTCCTCGTTTACTTCAGTGATAAATTAATTATACAGGTTACTGTCTTATAACGCAATCATTTTTTCCATACAAAACGTATTTTTCAATGTTTTCATAATAAAATTTTTGAGAATAGGTTTTTCTATGTTTTCAAAGTAGTAGTCTTGTTTTTCTCTTGATCGACGTGTAGTTTAATAGGAGAATCAGTAGAAACGAGAAGTAGCTTTAAACGAGAAGTAGTTTCTTAGGAGGTAGCTTTAAACGAGAAGTAGATTTAAACGAGAAGTAGTTTCTTAGGAGGTAGCTTTAAACGTAGTTTAAACGAGAAGTAGAAACGTAGTTTCTTAGGAGGTAGCTTTAAACGAGAATCAGCTTTAAACGAGAAGTAGTTTCTTAGGAGGTAGCTTTAAACGAGAATCAGCT
>Ga0222634_1000648_pt1 | contig 14519 bp, 13 predicted proteins | sample AntAcemetageno50_FD_179807 | JGI IMG/M metagenome (GOLD analysis project Ga0222634, IMG submission 179807) | Saline water microbial communities from Ace Lake, Antarctica - #50 | ecosystem: Environmental > Aquatic > Non-marine Saline and Alkaline > Saline | place: Antarctica: Ace Lake | collected...
CGAGCTTGCATGCGAGTGTAGCGAGTCCGTGCGTTTCCTTGAGCATGTGATCGTTGCGAAGGGGTGCCTGATGATCCCGTGCGTGTGGTGCCTGCAGATGCGATGGGTGCACTTGTTACGTGAGAGCAGACTTTATTTGATCAGCGCTTCTGACGATATCGCGCGCATGTCCGTAAGAGACGAGTCCGGCTTTCGTAGCTGCCAAAGCTGGAATAGATTCCGGTGCAAGAGCCCCAATGAGAGGGCTTGTGGCGGTAAACAACTTGTCGAATCTGCGTATGTACCCATCGGCCCAGTTGAGATTGCGCTTCCCTGTTTCGTACGCGTTGTGCAAACTTTTCTTCGAGAGATTGTTAGACAAACGCATAGCTTTTATAGTTACATAGAATAAAGATGATCACGAAACTGTACGTTGATAGTCGTCACGGAAGAGGTCCCTCAAACGACTTCTCCATCAATCTTCCAGAGAGTCTTTCATTCCCGAAGAGAACAATAGCACGCGTATCGGAAGCTATTATCCCCAACAGTTGGTATACAATAGATGAAGCGAATGATGGCCTATATGTGGTTCATGAAGACAATGCAGTCCCTAGAATACGTAAAGCTTACCTTGAGCATCAGCACTATACAGCAACACAACTTACCACAGCCATTCAAACTGCATTAGTGCCTCTTCTTGGATTGAACGTGGTGGCGCATTATGATCAAAGTGTCAATAAGATAGTAATTACCAACCCTGACGTCTTTTATATCCCTTCAGAGGAACAACTCGAATCACTAGCGGTAACAGGATGGATAGACCCGCGATTGCGTTCTTGCAATTACATCTTAGAGAACCTCACAGGCGGGCAAGGTGTACCCCTCTCGTCAACACAATTCATGACTACACAGTGGAGGTCTCCCGGTGTGGATATATCACGTTTTCACAGCGTATACATTCATTCTTCATTAGCAGATAATCAAGTAATCAATGTGAATATGCAGAGAACAAACATATTGAAGAGAGTAAGCGTCTCTTCAGCTCCAGGCGAAAAAATATTCGATTCCCTTAGCAATTCTCACGATTATAGCAACGTGTCCGAAATGAATGTTCGCCATATTACGTTCAGCTTGAGAGATAGAGAGGGTAACCTAATAAACCTACAAGACCAGTCTTGGAGCCTCTCAATCGTATTTGATTACCTCGAGTAAATATCTGTACTAAATAAATGCAGAAGGTGTCTTCATTCGAAGAAGCGTTCGCAAACTATGTAGCCAACAAGCCTGCTATAAAACCTCCATCGCGTCCTTTTGGTTCTCTCATGAGGAACCATACAATCGCAACGTTGATGAGAGGTAACCAAGAAGATCTTGAGATGCACCATGATGCGTTGGCAAAGGAGACAATGTTCAATGCAGCAGCAGAACGTATCGCGCGTGAAAATAAGTATCCTTTGAAGGTCATAAGAACGCTTGCACATGCTAAGAAAAGCGTGGATGTATCGCCAAGTGTGCTTCCAACGCAGAGGCAGAAAGTGCTCATGTTAGAAAGCAAACAAAAGAAAGAGGATGAGGAGCAGAAGAATGCGAACGAGAAGCGAAAAAGAGCAGATGAGGCAGTACAGAAAGTCAAAAAAGTGCCCACGTTCAACATCTATACAGACACCGATAGGATACCTCCTCCTTTCTCCGATGATTCTCCGATTTCTAAACGTCAAAAAATGTATCCTAATGCGGACGAAGAAGCAGAAGATACCGATCGAGCACAATCTGCACCCGAAACTAGCACAGAACGAGGAATTAGAAAAGTAGCTAGGGGTGCTGAGGCTAAACTAGGAATGCCTATTTCACCCGAGAATCAATTTAAGTCAGGAGGTACATTGAAAAAATATAAAGAACTATATGCTTCCGTCGGACAAACAATGCCTCCTGGATTTACACCCATACCGCAAGTCAGAAAACAGACCAGTCCGCGAAAGACACGCAAGATTGCCAGACCCAAAGCACAACCTTCGGATCAAACGTTGCCTCCATAATTCAAACGTTGGTGACATTTTTCGAAAATAAAATATATACTATAATAAACACATGTCTTTACAAGATTACAGAGACAGTCTCGAACCAGAACTCATCTTACCGTTGGCCTCTGAGCTTGTCACGGATATGAAGCCTGCAGAATATGTTTTGTCTCGTTCTAGCTCAACGTGGCGTAGTTCTACAGCTGACGGCATCTCATCTCATGGTGTCATTCGTGTCACTCTCGCGGCTGAACAGGGATGGTTGGCACCGGAGACGGTAAGGGTCCAGATGACCGTGAACAACCTAGCACCCATTTCAAGCCCTTTTGAATCTCCATTGGTTTGGAATGGAGGAGGTTATGTTCCATCTACGGTTTTCCACGATTTGCAGCCGGCTTCAGGAGGCGCTGGTTTCATCCAACGCGTGCGTGTGTTGTGTGCGGGTACTCTAGTGGAGGACATTTCGGATTATGGAAGGCTCTCAGAGATGTTTCTCAGTCTGTCCAGCGAAGATAAGGTCCTTAATCAAGACATCTCCGATTTCCCAAGTATCCCTGTAGGAGGCGTCTTCCATAACACTTCGTTTAAAAAAGGGATTCCTGGGGGTAAGAGCCGAACGGTGTCTTTTCCTCTGAGCGTCTGCGGTATGTTCAATACGCTGAAGTACGTACCATTGAAGTTCTGCCCAATTACACTAGAGATCGTTATAGCACCAGTGAGTGTGTGCTTGGCTCAAGGTCATGTAAATATGGCATACGATATGGATCCTGACTACCACGACTCCCCTCAATACGCAACAGGAAACGATGTAGGCCGTGCGGTTGATCGTTCACAACAGTTCAATATCACCAATTTCCAAATCAAAGGAGACGTTGTCATGTTGGACTCTGGAATCGACGAGCAACTGAAACAAAGCATGATGAACGGGAACAAGATGACGCTCCGTTTGCCTACATACACCACGGACAGCATGAATCTCTCAGGCACTCCTAACCCCACATTGATGATGTCACGCAGTTTGAACAGTATCCGAGCGGTGTGGGTCACTTTCTACGCAGCCGGCAAAAGTGCAGCAGGATTGCATACAGATAGTACAGGCAACTCTGTGAGCTATGGTCACTTGACGGAAGCGAATTCGTTCCACACACCAAAAGAAGAACAAACTGGAGGTAATCATCCACGCGGTGCTTACAGTCTTACCACTGATGACCTCGATTTGACTGCTCAACTTGCTGTGGGTCATAAGTTGTTTCCCGACTTCCCTATGACCTGTCCATCAGAAATGTACGAGAGTCTCTTGCGTGCGATGGGCGTTCACGCTAGCAACCACACTAGTACTTCCCTGCGCAGTCGCGAATATCGCACTGGAGACCGTTTCGTGCTCGCATGGAATCTCGAGAGAGCTCCTCAATTTTCTAGTCTGTCAGGCTTGGCAGTCACTAACGGTGAAAACATCCAAGTGAGGCTTCAGAATATGTCCAACGCACACACTGAAGGTGATTCAGGTAGGCATGCTCTGACTAAGGCATTTGTAACATTGGAACATGACATCATGCTTGAGATCCAAGCCTCTGGTGTGAGTGTGAAATCATAAAAATCCTTGTAGTTAATAAATGGTATCACTATCAGGTATTAGAAAAGGTACCTTCGATCAGCTGTTCATACGCAATGAAGAAGGGGTATCAACAGAGATACGTGATCTCCTCACAACTGGAGGATCTGGAGTGTCGACCGAATTTTTGACGTCCTCCTTGCTCCCTTTAGAACTTTCAAATCTACTTAATAGCGCTACACTTACGACCCATACTGATAATATTACCGCGTTGGAAGCAGATGTTCTGACACTTCAACAGCAAACCATAGTAGACGGCATCACACCAACTGAACTCACTACCGCATTAGCACCGTTGATACAGGCATCCAATGAGAACATGTGGCAAATTGAAGGACATCAAGCACACCTAGGAGCCATATCAGCAACGCTCACTAGCGAATCGAATCGAATAACAACTGTAGTAGCTCAAAGTGCACAGAATGCATTGGATAACACTTCTCTATACCAGGGGGTCACGCAATTGAACAGCTCCTTAGCCACCATCTCTACTGACCTTTTGGCCGCTGAAACCGCCGTGTCAACGTTAGAGACGACTGTAGGCAGCATGTTGCCAGACGCGATTAATACGGCAATAGCCCTTCAACTCTTGTTGCCTAGGGACGCTCAAATCTCAACTTTGAATACAAACGTAGCACAAAATACCACCAATATAATCAGTCATGGAGCGCAATTGGTTAACCACGGTAATGATATATCAGCTTTAGAGACAGATGTCACTAATTTGTCAGCCAGTCAAGTGTCATCAGCAACTGTCAGTACTTTACAAACAGATGTCACTAATTTGGAAACGACATTGAATACCACAACTGCAACAGCCGCACAAGCTCTGACGACCGCAAATGGAGCGCATGTCAGCGCATATAATGCTACGCAGACTGCTAATGCGTTAAGTGGTACAGTCTCAAGTCTCGGGAGTACTGTTACAACATTAGCCGTTACCCAGGCGTCACTTGATGCACAAGGAGACTTGCATTTACCAGGGAAGACCATAAGCGCAGACCGTGTAGAAGTATCAGAATTGGAATCAGCTCATGGGGTGTATGGCGCAAGCCAAGATAACCTCTGTATTTTTCATAAGCAATTATCAACAACTAATTACTCAATGCGTGTAAAGCCTGATGGAGAGATGCGTTTGAACGTCCCCCTATTAAAATCGATGCTCTTCAACATCAACAACGTTACACAGATGCACTTGAATGCATCAGCATTGAATATCGCAACAAGTCTAATTGTGAATAATGCACGGTTGGGTCAATTGACCAACACCTCTTCTGCGAGCTTTTCACATTTTCTGAATACGTCAGGGTATAACTACGCTATTGAACAAAACCAGCTGGGTGCTACAAGCGTAAACAGTGCAGATGGTACCACACTACGATTATGCGTCAATGATACCCCATGTCTAGAGATAACAAGCACAATTCTAACTACATCATTACCAATCTTATCAGGTGCTCTCGTTGCGGAATCGGCACGAATTGGTATGCAAATTGGTCACCCTGAATTGGGGCTTGGACTCACTACTGCTTCGTTCTGCCATTTGAGCAACACTTCTGGAACAGACTATGCATTGCAGCATTTCTCAAATGGGCAGACTAATCTGAATTGTAAAGCTGGAACAGCCATTCACTTCTCAGTGGGTGGGGTCCACGCTATGGAGATTGACTCCTCACGTGATGTAACCATAGACGAATCTCTGACTGCTCACACATGCTATATCGGTCCCCTCCCTGCAGACCATGATTCTAATTTTGTATTACGGCATACATCGATGGATGAAACACTCGACTGGTCATTTGTAATAGCTTCAGCCGACTCAGGCTACACATCGATCAACGCAGGTCCTGCAGGATCCCCGAATCAAATGTATTTGCGGACCGGCGGCAATCCGAAAATCCGTATCAGAGATACCCAGATTGATATGTACCCTAATACCGTGTTTCTTGCGAATTTGACCGTTAATGGAACAAAGGCATTTGATATGAACCATCCAACTAAGGAGAATCACAGACTTCGTCATCGTTGCATTGAGGCAGATAGAGCAATTAACGTATACCGTCACCAACTCCAATGCACACAAGGAATGAACAGATTCCCTCTCCCCGATTGGTGGGTGATTAATGCAGAGCCGATGGCTTGGGTCTCACCGTACAGGCATCGTGGACAAGGATGGGCGGATGTGGAAGAGAATGAGCTAGTGGTGGATGTGTCGAAAGCTGGTTTGTATAACGTGTGGCTCACTGGACTGCGCAACGATCAAATGGCCCAAGACGAGTTCGCACAATATGGTGTGGAGTATGTGCCTGAAGAAGAGGAAATATCCCCTTAAAGTAAATGGATGCACCGAAGCTTGAGCCAGTTGCGTTAAAGCAATATACCTACAAACAGAGTCGCTTCCCACAAGCTCCTGAGCTTCCATGCCGTTCCTGCCTACTCTCGCCGTCCGGTGGCGGAAAAACCGTTCTGATTCAAAATCTCATACTTGACGTGTATCGTGGATGTTTCGAACGGATTTACGTCTTTTCCCCGACAGTTCATTTGGATCAGACATGGCAACCAGTGAAAGAATATTGTGAGAAGCATTTGGATATCGGAGACGAGCAGTGTTACTTCGAGGAGTTTAACGTCGGCAAAATCATGGAGGTCATGGAAGATCAGAAGCGTATCATAGAAGATATGAAGAAAAAGGGGAAAAAGAAGCTGTGGGGTGTACTTTGCGTTATAGACGACTTCGCAGACGACCATTCTGCAATGCGTGGTAGTAAGGGAAACGTCTTGAAATCCCTCTATGTGCGAGGGAGGCATTATGGCATATCCACAATTATTGGAACCCAAAAGTACCGTTTGCTATCCCCTGTTATACGTACTCAAGCCACAGCTTTGTTCTGCTTCCGTCTACGCAGCATGCAAGATTTAGACGCATTCTTAGAAGAAGGTAGTGCATTGCTTGGAAAGAAACGACTAATGGACTTGTATAGGCAAGCTACAGCAGAACCGTACAGTTTCCTTATGATAGATCTACAAGCTAAGACGCCTGAAGATATGTTTTGGCTTAGATTGGAGAAACCTCTGCTATAGTAAAATGGGGTGTATCGCTTCAAAGCTGAATTGCTTTCGTGAAGAAGAAAACGTTTGGTCTGCAGGAAGGGGAATCGCTGAATCGTGTGCATTCTACGTCTGTAATGCATGTCGAACAGAATGTGACGTATGTGGTATTCATTGCTCATGTCAGACATTCGAGACACATCACATATCAGATAATGAAAGCTCGGATGGTCAATTATTTACAAGCAAACGTTAAAATGGATATCATCCTTTGCTTTGTGCCTTGTATGCTATGGAAAGTCGTTCGTCGGTTGAGGAAAAAGTTGTTGCGAAGAAGAAATGCTTGCTTCGATGGGTTTCCCCGTTCCGTTGCCGTATGATGTGTCACAACACATTCTTTCGTACATCCCTCCAGTGTGGACTGAGATTACGCGAGATACCGTTGTGCCACCGGACGGCTACTTCAAAATGGTGCCCCATGACAGCAGGTATAAATATAAATTCGCTCGATTCTACCTTCTGAACCCATTATATGGTTTTCAGGCAATGAAACGAGGCGAGATCAACTTTGCTATCTGTGAAGCTGAACTATTCATGAGATTTCGCAATCTACCCATACCCGAGCAGATCACAATAGGAGACATCATGCCTGTTCAGAAATGCTCGCAAGCGTTAGAAGATCTGTGGAAATTTAATTATGATATGATAATGCTCTCTATGTTATAGATAAAGGTTGTAAATGCAAGCTACTCTTCAAAAGTCAACTCGGAAAGACAAGCGCTACATGGTGCAACTGCAGACTCCCGATGGTATGAAAACGATACACTTCGGATCCCCATCATACAACACACAAGGATCCCGCGAGAAAAGAACGGTACATAGCACGACACGCTAAGAGAGAGGACTGGTCAGACCCAACTACAGCGGGTCGCGTTTTCTGTTATGGGAGGAACCTTACTTATTGGATGCGATTAAAGCACTAAAACGTAAGGGTATAAATGTTAAAATATCTAAGCCTTAGTTAAATGGCTTCATTCAAACAGTTTTTCGATTTCGGAAAGAATACCAATGCGAATGTTAGGAAAGCAGGCCTGTATGCTATACAACCTGAAAAGTACGAAGGTGAACCCCCGATTAAGGTGGGTTACTCACGCAATCTATTGGGTCGTATGGCAACATATCAGAACGTGTATCCGCAGGGTATAAAGATTCACATGCTCGGGAGGGTGCCTGCAAGAGACGATGTGCATCCGAGTGTGAGTCGAGATGACGTTGTAGCTGCTGAGAAGCGTATGCTGAACATGTTGAAGGATCCATGGATGAAACGAAAGGAATGGTTCGGTGCAGATAGACTTGATGAAGTAAAGAAGGCACTCGGAGATGCTCAGAGGCATTTCGCGAACACCTTTTCTATGCAAGCGCGTCTGTATGATGCAAATGCCATAAAAGAACTGGGGAGTACGCAAATAAAGGGGCGTCGTGTGTTTCCTCCTGAATTTGCAGAAGCTAACCAAAGCGTTTTGACACCGTTGGCACCACTACCTAAGAGGCGACGAACTGGTCTCTCTAGTGATGAGTTAGCGCAAGGAGCTGCAACCCAGAAACGACGTAGGATCATAGGCAAACAGCAGCAGACACTTGATATTTTTGCCGAAAGGCAACATAGGAGCGGTGAGGTTCATAAAGGTACAGAACAGCCAGCAAAGAAGCGTAGAGTGATGTCGAAGACACAGGTTGGTACGCCAGTCGATGATGCACCAATTACTCGTCAGAAGAGGAAGGGTCCTCAATAGGCTTGCGAGCACAACATAAGTGTCTGTCGAATGCTGATTGATCGCAGAACCTCTTTTCACAATGAGGACACATAAGACGCACACCTCGAAAATACGTAAAAATAGCATGCAGAATCTCAACGAAGTCATTGCTGACCAATACTTGATATCCTGCATGCTGATATTGAGATAGAACACCTTTCTGATTCTCTGAGAGTCTACCTGTGCCCTTCGGAGTCTTGAATTCGATTGCGAAGCCTGTATATCGCAAGTGTTTGTTACATATAAGCAGATCTGGTGATCCGCTAACATAGCCCTTTTTAGCACTGTTAATCCGCTTATTAATACTGTCTTGATTCTCCCCGCATTGCACTGCTAGTAACGCATGAGGATAATACTTACGGATGGCCTCCACTACCTTTACATGCAATTGAAACTCGTTCTCTAGTATGAATGAGCAATCTTCCTTCATTTATGTTTGGGTGAAAAACATGTTTACACTTTAGGAGATTCTGCGAAATTCCTAAGTTCAAATTTGTGTTTGTCTGTGAACTCCCTAGCGCATGTATGAAGCTCGCTCATCTTTCCTCTCGCAAACGTGTATCCTTTGCTGGTGGTGATTACTTTGTCTTCCACTGAAGCTACTCTTACATCCGAGAAAGCGCGTCCATTGTACATGTATCCTATGTATTTATCTTTGAAGTCCTCTAGTTTATCCTCGGTAAAATAAAGCTGATGATGAAGGGTATTTACACCTTTCGTAATGTAAGGCTTATCTATACAGGTGTTGCGATACTCCAAGTACTCAGGCCAACCATGACTTACCTTCAATGTTTGCAAGTGCTGTTCCATCTTTGTTATGTACATAGAAACTTTTTTAAACTATAGGCAAAAACACAAAGTGCCAGGAGTGATAGCTTCGCAGCAATTCGCTGTACCGAATGGCAGCGGTTCCCTACAAAATCTGTCAACTGCGATGTTGACGCGCGGAAAAGCCGATCATGTTGCTGTTGGATCGGTGGACAGATCACGTTGCTGTTGGATCGTCATGCAATTAATTCAAGTAGTGCCCGTGTGGGCGAGTATGTACAAGATCTTCACTCATGAAGCGTTTATCATCAAAACCGGACAGAGCCTTTTTCTGTATCGTCTCTGTGTAAACCCGGTGATTGTAAGAACGGAAAGATTGAAAGCTAACGAATTTGTCTTTCCCATGCAATGCTGCTACATAATCCTCACCAGTCAACTTGGAAGCCGCAGACTTCTTGACGCCCTTGCACTTACAATGGTCCTTCGCCTCACTGAAGTGGTAAAGCTTGGCGCGAAGACAGCAAGCCTCCGAAATGGGCACTCCATTGGTCTCATCCTTGAACTTACCGACGACCTTCTTGTTCTTCGTGCTGTACAATGAATGGTCCTTCGGGTAGTCGCTGGTGTCCAAGTGCTCGTTGGAGATGTCGTGCAACTGCTCGTAGAAGTCCTTCGTGCGCACGAGGTACATCAAAGAGTCCGTGTCGGTCATCAGCAGCTCAACGTTCTCCAATCCGAACTTCGGCTGAAACACCTCGTAGTGGAACTTGTACATGACGAGCTTCGAGAGGTCCAAGACGGAAGCACCCGCGTAGATAGGCTGGTCGAGTTCCACCTCTGTACTCCGCTCGAAGAGGATGCGGAAGTTCTCGCTGCCAAAGTTCATCGTGTACTTGTAGGAGGGCCTGCCCGTGTGTTTCTCGTAATTCGACTTGGAAGTGCAGAAGTACACCTTAGTGCGTCCTCGGACATCCTGCATCGTTTTACCGAAAGTCGCATTATTCATTAACTTGTAGTAGTTCTTCTCGAAATCACTCTTGGCTTTCGAACGCTTATCGGTGTTGAACGTGATCCATGGCTTTAACCAAGCAGACTGTGTGAAGTACACCACTCGATGCACTTTCTTCAAAACAAGACCCATCTCCAAGTAATACTTCAGGTTCTGAGCAGACAATATATAATTCTTGCGCTCGTTGAAGTGCGGGGTGAGCTTGCGATTGCCGGGAGGTAGCTTGTCACCACACATCTTCTTCTGAGTATCTGAGAGCATGTCCAGGGTGATCGGGATGTTCTCTGGCGCGAGGGGTAAGTTCGAGTGGAGATCGTGCAGATGCGCTGGATACTCAAGGTCGACCTCTGCAAACGCACCCTCGGAACCATTCCAATCCGAAAGCGGATCGAATGTATCCACATCACCCCATCGAAAATTGCTCTGTGGAAGCTTCTGGCTCATGGAATCGCCATACAAATTATTAGCGTCACCGTACCAAATGTAAGACTCCTGCTTCTCCGGGTCGTAGCCATCAATGAGGGGGTTGTTCGCCTTGGCATGCCGTGTTGCTGCCATCGAAACACCTCCGCGCTTGGCCTTCTCGAAGAAAGTGTACATGTCGACATCGGAAAGGAGATCCAGCTGTACACCAGTCATCTTGAGCATCGCTGCCCAACCAAACGAAGGAGTACCGATGAATGCTGCGGGGTCCAACTTGTAATCAGCGATCGACAGGTCTCTATATGCTTCGAAGACATCTGCAAGGCCCATCACGTCAACTCGGAGGTACAAGTCGTGAATCTCTCGATTCGTGCGCAAGTTGAAGGCCTTCATCACTTTCCGGAGTGTCTGCATGTCCTCCAGTGTGGCGCTCTTCTCGCTCAAACTGCTGTAGTAATCATCCTTGTTGGTGCTGATCGGCTGCGAGAACCACTCGAAGGAGGTCATCTTCTCGTATGGGATGAGTAACTTCTGCTGAACAAGCTCGAATTGTTCCATGGTACTGCAAAGTGATCTGAGGTTCTTCTTCTTCTCCACTGGAAGGTCCTTCAAAAGCTTGTCGAGACTGCTCGGGAGATGCGCACAAGTGTCGAGGATGACGAGAGAGTTGATGGAGAAAGTCTTGAACTTCTGGTTGCTCTCGGACAGTGCGCTCAATCGCATATCACGCTTGTGCTGCTTCTCAATGATCGGCTCGTCAAGGACAGGCACTTGGGGGAACGGCTTGAGGAGAGTCTGCTCGTTTTTGAAGGTAGTCGTTCGCGAACGCTTCAACTTAGGAGGCTCCTGACCATCGAGAGTAAGCTGTTTACCATCTCTGCTCCGTTTGGGAGTACAAGGCGATACACACTGAGCGATCTTACCATCAAGGGTCGATTGTAATAGCAGTGGTGTTACCTGATGTGCAGGCGCATTCGAAGTGAAACACTGTGTACCCTCAACCTCCTCCTCCTGACGCTCCTGGATCTTCGCAACTGCTTCCACGATGAAGTGCGAATCGTAGCCCTTTGCGTTGTGGAAGCACACAGGGATCTTTGCGGAGTCTTTCCTGCATTGACAGTTGCAATACTGGTGCGCAGCGCCTCTGTATGCCCCTGTGATGTGACAATGCTCCCAGATCTTATCAATCTTTGCTTCCTTCCTGGGTGTCTCGTACTCGCCAGTCCAAACGCTATCGGGAGCATGCTGTAAAAACGTAAAGACTTTTGGGCCCACTCCATGAATCGCAAGGCCAGGATCAGATTTTTTACCGCTCCATTTGATGTCGTTCACAGAGTTCAGCTTCGGTGCCTCTTTGATGCTGCTGATAGCTGTACCTAGTGTTTCTGGTCTTGCGCGCCACGATGAACTGTTGTCCTTCAACCACTGGGCGATTGCATCGTTTGGTGACTTGTTTGCATCAACGGGGATCTTAACCGGGGACTCATCGAAAGACTTACCGCACAGATAGCATTCAGTGGCAGCCTCGAAGGCTTCTATGTCCTCAGGTCGCTTGATGGGAAGAGCATTGCAATCCTTGATGGCGTCCTTGATGATCTTCTCGGACTCCAAGATCTGATCTGCCCACACTGTTGCTGCATCCTTGCCTGTGTAGAGGAAACTGCGGGGGCCAATGTCGAGCTCTTTCGGTGCTTCCACGAAAATCTTGAAGGAGCACGCCTGATGCTCTGCCTTCTGCACTGTACTCGTTGAATCGCTGAGAGGGACGCACGCTGGCTGAATAGCTTCGAAATCGGAATAGATGCATACAGGAAGGCGAACGGCTCCTTTGTAAGGATTGGACTTAACCTTGCTACCCTCTTTTGGCATCTTCGTGGCTTGACAATCGAATCCATTGCAGGTCTCAAGGTGCTTCTGGATGTCATAGTGTACACAAAAACGACATAAGCATCGAGGACAAGAAACAGTATGGCCAGTCGAGCACAATCTATTCCAATTCGTGATAGCTGTCCAATGGCCATTGTGTAAGAGCAGCGGGATGTGAATCTTCTCCAGGGTGCCTGCGTACTTAGACACCCTCCAAGGCCGGACGTCATTCTCCAAAGTCTCGTAGGCGCTGATTGCAATATGCGGGTTCTGCTTCTCGAAACGCAGGATGTCATCGATGCTTACCGGGAAGGAGATGCCAGTGAAGTTCAACTCCTCCGCGTATTGCTTGTAATGCGAAACTCGTTCTCTGTGATGAGGAGCCGGATGTAGTACTGAGAGGATGGACCACATGAAGCACTTCTCATCCCGATTCTTCACGTTGAGCACGCACATGTCTTTGTTGTTCTTTGCACGGATCCATTCGGGGAGCTCCTGGAAAGTACCACCACGAACCGGAGAGTAAGCATTGGTGAACACTTGAACATGCCCGACTGCTGTTCTTCTCGCTGCTTGGTATTTGCTGTCGTGCTCTGTAGCCACCGCTCCTAAATCGTCAAAAACCGCGCCGATATCTTCAACGCTGTTCACAACCATTGCAGGTCCAGAGTTGACATGGAACATCTCACCTCCATCAGCTGCATGATACTTGACAGACGCATACATCTTAAGGTTTTGCCTCTGCAGTGTACCATCGCTGACAAACCTGTCCACAAACTGCTGACGAGCGTACTCGAGCTGATCATCCGACCAAAGCACACCGGCCACCTGCCTTTGATCAGCTGTTGGCTCTTGAAAGTTCATCGTTGTAACCTTGTACGAGTTGCCGAAAGCATGATCAGTCACATGCCACTCCGGACGATTCTCTGTGATCATCTGCTGCATGGTGTTTGGGTAGCTGAACATTGCTAGGGAATTCAAACTCATGTTTGCTATTTACTAAGAAGAACAAAAAAGTGCTCGTCGGTCGAATGAAAATCTCGAAGGGCGAGTCTGAAATAAGTCTACATGCTCTGCAGAGCTGTTTGAACACAAATGACTACAGGCAAATCTCCTAATGTTGAAAGCTGCACTACAATTGAACTGGAGACGCTAATGCAACATCTAAAATGTTCGTGTCATACAGCTCTGCTTTTCGCTTATATTCTTGTAGCTTCTGCTTATGATTCGCTAGGTATGTTTGTCGTCGATCTTTGTTGCTATCATGCCATCGCTTAACAAGAAAATGCATGCGATCTCTGTGATGATCCCGCCATTCTTTCTGTTGTTGCTTGTGTCGCTCACGTTTCTCTTCTTCTGTGAAATCCGTAAGCTTCATGCGCTTTTTGATTACTGATGAAAATACTTATTACTTTAGGCAAAAACTCACGTAACAAGTGCACCCATCGCATCTGCAGGCACCACACGCACGGGATCATCAGGCACCCCTTCGCAACGATCACATGCTCAAGGAAACGCACGGACTCGCTACACTCGCATGCAAGCTCGCATGCTCGCTCGCTTCTTTGGGGGCGTTGAGGAGCGCACGGACTCGCTACACTCGCATGCTCGCTCGCATGCTCGCCTCGCTTCTTTGGGGGCGTTGAGGAGCGCACGGACTCGCTACACTCGCTTGCTCGCTCGCATGCTCGCCTCGCTTCTTTGGGGGTGTTGAGGATCTTTGCGGGTCTTTGCGGGGCTTTGCGGGACGTTGACGGAAACGGTCGAAGCACAAGAATCCCAGAGAATCGAATGATACTCACAGAAGCACGAGGAATCCCCCACAGAAGCCATGAAGGAATCGCATGACACTTGGGCGTTAGAGATTGTCCCAACGCAACATGCGGATCTCATGAAGCGGGGCGATTCGTCGTGGAGCCGTGTGGACCGATTCTGGACACCTGGAGAAAAGTTGTCCCCGAGACCGACTTCCCCTATCTCTC
>Ga0222634_1000649_pt1 | contig 14502 bp, 22 predicted proteins | sample AntAcemetageno50_FD_179807 | JGI IMG/M metagenome (GOLD analysis project Ga0222634, IMG submission 179807) | Saline water microbial communities from Ace Lake, Antarctica - #50 | ecosystem: Environmental > Aquatic > Non-marine Saline and Alkaline > Saline | place: Antarctica: Ace Lake | collected...
GAAACAGAGCAACAGCTGATTCCTGGATCGCAACGGGTACAGTAAACGCAACTTCCGCAAGTACGACACTCGTAGCAACCACCAGCATATTCAATAATTCTATGATTGGATTAAATGTATTCAACGGAACAGATAACGAATCCGCTAAGATTGCAGCATACACCAGTGCATCCACAGTAACATTAGACACGTCAATAGGCGACACATGGGACGGAGATACGATTTACGTATTGGGACAGGAGTTTGCTATAGGAGGGGCGGATGCGGCTGATATTTACGAAATAGAAGACGTAGGAATTAAATTTAATTCAACGGCGCAATACTATACTAGATGCGAGAATCGAGATGAGACTGACTTTCTACAATATGGAGACGAATTAGCAATAGAATCTAAACCTTTTTTTTATCAAACTACAACCTCAGTAATTGGTGTTCCAACCACAACTATAGGAGTACTGCCTAAATTTAGAGAAAAACTCTCCAAAGCTATTAAAATGACCTATACGGCTAGGCCTGCCGAAATGAGTGGTGACAGCGATGTACCAAGAGTTCCTAGTGTATTACCTCTTATATATGGAGCAACTATGAGGGCTTATGAAAAAATGCAAGATTACGAATCTGCACAACACTGGCAATCTAGATACGAGTTATCTAGAGTGAGGATGCTTGCGCAATTTAAATTCAAAAGCAAGAGTAAAATCAGAGTAAAAAGTAGGATATCAGATTTACATAAACGTTACATTTAATATATGGCTTATCTCTATCAAAAAGTAATGGATGTACCTGGATTGTCGGGAAGTTGGCAAGATCGATTGAATACATTCGGGCAGAAGTTCTATGGTTCAGGTTATGCTGGTAGTTACGATCAGAACATAGATTTATTAAATAAGATTAACGCAGGCAATTATGGTTCTACACCAGCTCCAGCAGCGCCGAAACCAAAACCTGCAGCTGCAATAAAGCCTGCTGCGATAACACCGTTTAGCAAAATTCTTCCGTATGATAAAATATTCAATCCAAACCAGATAAATTCGCTCGCAGAGAGCCAGATCAATCCAGAAATTCGAAGGCAGGGCGAGCAAGCTAGAGTTGGACAAGATAGAGGATTCGCACAATCAGGTGCTTATAGAAGTGGTGTGGCAATCGGAGATAGGCAAAGAATGGTTGATTCATTTGAAAGATCCAGAAAAGAACAGGTGTCGCAATTTACAGGAAATATAGATAATGCTTTAACAGATTGGTACAACAGGCAATCTCAAACTTATTATAAGAATCCAAGTAAGTTCAAATCACCAACACTGCCAACCTTTGAACAGTATGCGAATGCAAACAATGGAGGAATAACTGATCTTTATAGAGCAACTTAAATATTAAATAATAATAAAATGACATCACAGGAATACATGGATCAAATGAGCTCGATGGGTGAGATGCCTGATTTTAAAACTCAGATAACTCAAGCATATGAGGATCCAGTGCTCAAACCTATAGTAAATGAGAGAGCAGAGCTAGAGTCTAGATACTTACCTACCGTATTCCAAAACTTCCAAGGAGGTACAGGAGCTGCAGATATGAGCCCCGCTGCGAAACTTATGAAGATGGGTACTAATTTAGGACAATTGACGTCTAAAGTTGGAGCAAATCAGGATATACAGAACTTCTATGGAATGCAAATTGATAATTTAGCTAGGCAGCAATCTGAGAATTATAATAATAGATATAGTAGGTTAAGGGATATGTATGGAATGGCTTTTCAAAGAGAGGAAGCAGAGAAGGCAGCGGAAGCACGTGCAAGATCCGCTGCAGCGCAGCAAGCGCAAATGAGTAATCTGCAAAGTTTGTACGGAGGACAAGGAGAAGGAGGACAGGAGGAGGGTTTATCAGGAACGATAGGAACACCTACTGATTTATCTAGTTTAAATGCAAAGAGGGCATTATCAGGGAGCAGCGCTGTAGATCAGAATTATTTTGATAATACTTGGTCTAAACGACAACCTAAGAATTTAAATGCGCTGGATCACTTTAGATTAAGTTTAGATAGAAATGCGGGAAATGCTGCTAAAAATATGTTATCGAGAGGAATAAGTGTGCGTAATACCCCCGTGGGATCGATCGCATCGACTTTAAGAAATTGGTTTTAATTACAATTTAATAATGGCACAAAAAAAACTAAGCGGACAACAATTTGTAGATTTTTTAAAAGCAAACCCTGCTTATCAAAATATTAGTATAGACACAGGGAGTCAACAGTCCTTGATGAATGCATTAGGCGAAGGAGGGATTCAAGCTAGGCAGGATATGTTTGGTAGATTAGCAGCGGCCGAGGAAGCTAGGCGAAAAAAGGAGAAAGGTCCAGGAGGAATTCTAGGTGTGGGATTGGGGATTGCGAAAGGTATAGCAGATCCATTTATTAGATCAGCGAAAGTCGGAGCAGAATTAGGTAATCTAATATCTCATGTTGGTCAAGGAGAGGATTACCAGAAGATGTTTTTTGACATTACGAATCCAAAGGACGCATTAGGAGAATTTGGTAAACTAGGATTAAGTACAGCCGCATTCGCAGTACCTGGAGGAGCTTCTACATACCTAGGTGCTGGATTTAGAGGGGCTGGAGGGGCTGGATTAAGTTCAGCATCAAATCAATTAGATCTGGATAAAGAGAATTTTGGTATAGATGCGAAAAGATTAGCTACAGATTCATTAATGGGTGGAGCATTTGGAGCAGGTACAAAGTACCTTGGCAATCAATTAGGAAAATCAAAAACGAGAGGGGATTTAAAAACATTAAATAGTATAGATGATAAACAAGATAGACTGAAGGATTATCTTGTTAAAGGAAGTCCAGCGAAGGATTCGCAAGGTTTCGCAAAATTAAGTGGGAACAGGATGCAAAGGCTATCAAAAGATGTGCAACTGGATACCATGGGCATAAAAGGCTCTCCGAAGGATTTTAACTACTATTCGAATACGCGAAAATTAAAGGCGGATATGTCTGATATGCTGGATGTTTTAGGAGCGAAGCCGACGCAAAAAGGACAACAATTACTCAAGAACGAAATCGGGAAGGCAAAGGGAGATTTGATTGCTAATTCTGGGTATGGAGGTATAAATGTAGAGGATTTCACTAGAGACATGACTAGAAATGTGATGCTGGACGGAGGCGAGAATATAACGAGACAGGATGTTGCGAATAAATTTGCAAAGATTGCAGGAGATTTCTTGGATAGAGAAGGGGATACATTAAGTTCCTTCAGTCAAGGTGCTTCAACTCTAAATCCTGGGCAGATGGATAAAATAAGACAGGGCATCGGACCATATGCGCGGCGGGCTTATAATAGAATCGCTAACGGAACATCCAAAGATAATGACTACTTAATAAGTGCAATAGATACATCGCTTAAAAAAGATCTAAGTAAAAATGTACCTGGGTATTTAAGAGCGAATACTATGCTAGCAACGCTCGATGCACGTACACCAACAATGTCAGGAGCGTTTAATCAAGGCAATAGTGTTTCCAATCTGGGACAGCAAAATCTGGTGTCGCAAATGACAAGTTTTGCTAAAAATAAGGTTATAGGTCCGGGATTACAATTAGCGGGGGACTTACCAGGAAATATTAAGAATTTTAATATACCAAATATGAATATACCAGCACCAATCGCAAAAATGGCAGCAAATCCACTATTACAACAAATTGGACCAGCAGCTATGACGAATATCAGAAGCAACTTGCAAGGACAGGAGCAAGGAGGAGGAGGAGTAGATCCACTAGAATACCTTCAAGGAAATATGGAGGGCGGACAACCACAATTGGACGGTTCTGCAATGCAATCAGGAGGAATGGAAAATCCGCAAATGGGAATGGGAGGGGGTGGACAACCAGATAAAATGCAGATATTTCAAGCAGCGTTGGCTGACACCGGAAATGTAAACACGGCAATGAAATTAGCTGAGTTTTTAGGAGAGCAAGGTGGTGGAGGGTCTCGACATATGCCCCAAAGAGTAATCGACGGGATGATAGATGCGGAAAGCGCTCTAGATAGTTTAGATTTGCTTGAGGATACGGTTCGAAAAAATGGTAAATACATGGGACCTGTCCAGGGAGGACTACTGGGGAATCTGGCGCAACGGGTTGGACTTGGAGGAAATAGAGCAGAGTCTAGAACTCTATTGAGTTCAATCGGGCAGAGTCTTGCTAAAAATCTCGAAGGAGGTAAATTGACGGATGACGATAGAAGGTTTTATAGAGAAGAGGCATTACCGAGTTTATCTGATACACCACAGAATGCTTTGAGGAAAATAGAAGCTTTACGTGAACGAGCAACTCAGCAATTAGGGAATGTTCAAAAAGGATACACAGGAGCTTACGGAGATAACGAGTTTTTAAATATGTACTAATGAAAAAAAACGGAATGCTATGGATCAACAACCTAAGTGGATCGACTAATCAAAGAACTCCCTCGCTAATGAAGAATGAGGAATTTGAGCTATTAGTTAATGTTTCGCAAACGCAAATAGGGTCTATTGCTCACAGACTAGGTTCTGAACTCTTTTTAGACAGTGTTTCTGCAGATGCAGAAGTGAGAGGAATGCAGAGATTTAGGGCGAATGATGGAACAGAGCACCTACATATGGTTAGTGGTGGGAAGCTATATGTGAACGGGGCTTCTACCTGGTCAACTCAGCAATCTAGCGTTTGGGCTGCAAATAGTGATATAGATATGATTAATTATATTGGTAGGCATTTTTATGCAAGCTCGCTAGCAGGAGAATGGGTTAAATCATCAACGGAATCGGGTTCTACAACTAATCTTACAATCTTCTCTACTACAGCAGCTGCTGGATCTACTGCAACTACTTTGGTAGCCTCTGAAAGTGTTTTCAATATAGGAATGGTGGGAATGACTGTATTCAATACGACGGATTCTGCAAGTGCTGTGATCACAGGTTTTACAAGTGATACGAGTGTGACATTAGACACGTCAATAGGCGACACATGGGACGGCGACGATATAGAAATGAGAATAGATGGAAAATACCTGGCAGTAAATGGTGCCTATATGATGATTGCCGGAAATAGTATATTTCCTAGAAGATCTTATTTTTCAAATTTAGATAGCGACGACATCAACACAGGGACTGACTATTTTATTACTTCTGAACCACCTACAGGAATTACATCCTTTGGTAACGGTCGCGCTTTCGTTATTTTCACACAGGACAATTATCTAATCGTAGATCCAGCAACCGTATATACGAATCAAGTTGATGGTTATGGTTGCGTTTCGCAAAGGAGTATTCAAACATTAAAAGGAAGTATTATTTTTTTAGACAAAAATGGATTCTACCTATTATCTGCAAATACATCGTTCCCTACAGACATCTCATTACCAATAAAGAATGACCTAGGGTTAGATGCATTATTTAATAAAATCGCACAAGGAAATTTAGAAGTTACCGCAAGCGGAGTTCGTGATAACAGATATTATTGTGCCGTCAGAGATTTATCGGCCAGCGTAAAGGGACAGGATTTGGATTCTGTCATATTGGAATACGATATTAGTCAAAATAACTGGAAAGCACATACATTCACAGATGGTGATTTAGCTTCCGTATTCGCCGAATTCACAGACAGTACTGGAACATTTCTTTATGGTGGTAGTTTTACAACTGGATCAGTATTCAAAATGGAAGTGCCGGCAGTCTACACAGACGAGAACAGATCTGCAAGTGCAAACGCAGTTACCGCTGTTATAAAAACTAAACATTACCCATTCTATGATTCAAGCATGGGAGCAGTTTCACAAAAAATTGCTAAGAGAGTACATTTTAGGTACTATGCTGCGTCTGCTATTACTGTTAGTTATGCTGTAGATGGATCAACGACTTATACACAAATAGGAACAACGTCAACATTGCCGGCTTACACGACCACACAATGGAAATGGGGTTTTATGGACCTTGGGGCAGAATGCAAATCGATTGGTTTCAAAATGAGTTGTTCAGGACAATTTGTAATCTATGCTATGGGAATAGAGGTGCAAGTAGAAGATAGATTAGGTATTAGCGGAAGTTAAATAAAATTATGAGTCAAGTAATTAAAACAATATCAAAATTACCAGATGCAGATGAGGATTATATCGAAGCTGGGTATAATAAGTATTTGATTAAAACAGAGGATAATGTCCCTCTGGCTATAACTGCTAATACAATCTCATCACAGGAAACGGGAAGTTTTCTAAAGACTGCAAACAGGAGCCTTCAAATACAGGAAATTGGAAGTACAGCTATAGATTCTATCAGCATAGATGGGATTACAGGGTTTGGTACTGCAAGTGTAAGTATATCTCATGGTTTAGGATGCATACCTACTGTGTTGTGTTTTTTCAATGAGGAAGGAACAGGAACATACAAACCACTCCCCTATTTTGAATTCTTTTATAGTGGTGGCAGTTATATAGGTTTTATTTCTATTAATGTAAGGGTAGACATAGACAATCTAACCTTTGATATATTCACAGAATCATCACCAACCTACTCACTGCCGTTCGCAATCAAATATTATATTTTTAGAGAAGAAGTAAAAGAAGAAAATGAGTGATCTATTTAATAGAAAAATAGAACTGGATGATCCAGTAGACGATTATAAAGATTCTGGTTTTGATTCAAATCTAGACAGAAGAATTGAAGAGCAAATAATGCCAACTAGGAATTCAATGCAGGAGGATTCTAGAAATAATTTTAATATAACAAATGTAAAAAGTTTTCAGATTTTTGGAACGGGTCAAACGTTTATAAAGGGTAGTGAGTTCTCTGCTACCGTAAACCATAATCTAGGATACGCTCCTGCTTTTTTATCTTATGCAAAGTGTGATGGAGTAGCTTTACCTGAAGGCTACAGTATGTTACCTTATTTAAAAAATGACGGAATAGCTAATCCAAGAGTGGTTGGGCAATCAAACGAGGTGAACTTGGTGTTCAGTAGAAATTTTATAGGTAGTAATGATCTAACAATCTACTTTATTGTCTTTAGGGAAAAAACAGAATGATGGATAATCACGCACTAACACAATCTAGCTTTGCAGTCAACACTAAAAGCGATTTACAACAATCGGACACTAAGAATATTCTAGTTTTTAAATCTGGAACGGTTTTACTAAAAAAACCTGCAGGCGATACGACTGCTTTAGTTACTATAAATCATAATTTAGGATATGAGCCAGCTTTTTTAGCTTATTTCGCTCAAGAGGGGAATTCTACTTTTAATTATATACCTTTTGAAACGATAATCTCCCCTGACTTTCGGACTGAGTGGAGAGCAAGGGTTAGTAAAGTAACAATACAGTTTGAAATAGTTATGCAGACTTTAGGAGTTAACGTACCGACCGAATATAATACTGTGTTTAGATATTATCTGTTAAGAGAGCCTGCGCTATAACGATGAAATTTAAAAAAATGTATAATAAATAAATATATGGAACAAAAAAAAAACAACGAAGAAACTAGAAATGATGACAACATTCGGAAATTTAAAGCGGCTGTTTTTGATCGGGTGCTTGGGGGCCTTGCTAAGCCTCGTGTGTTTGCCTTTTCTAGTTTTCTTATCGGTATTTTCGCAGGCCTTTCTGGTGCAGTGGTCCTTTATTTTGGATTACCTGATCAGGTAAGTGCAAATAGAGATCAGCTAGCCACTAACACAGCTGCTATAACCGAATTAAAGGAGCAGACTGCCAAAATATCAGTCATTCTAGAAACATCAAATACAGAACTTTCAGAGAAATTAAAAACATCGAACGAACAAATAGAAAATAGATTAAGAACGCTAGATGGAACAATTAATACTTTAATTTTGACATTACAGTAAATGGTAATAATTGTGTAGTTGATTGTTATAGGAATCTTGATTATGATGAATGATACAGATGATCTCTAAATTATTTTTTAAAATATTTAAATGGAAGAAGAAAAAAAACCATTATTAGGCGAAAAGCCAGAAGAGGTCAAAATAGAAGAAATCGAAATAGATGAAGAAATTAAGAAGCAATTAGACGATGGGGACGGTAAAGGTAAACAGTTAAAGGGTGCTGAATGAGATATAACTACGAAGTCATTGCCGACAAAATAGGCAACAAAGGAGGAGAAGGTATAATGCAACCTCATGCCGTAACAATCCATCATAGTGCAGTTCAATCTGATACGAATTATGATGTTGTATCAAGAGCAGCAAGCTACGCCGCTTATCATGGAGGCAGTATGCCATATCATTTTCTAATTCCGTTTAATGATGATAATAAAATTTATTGTACTCAATACATTACCAATTATACTTGGCATAATTCCAACTACATTGCGAATAAGGATACAATTGCTATTTGCCTAGATGGTAATTTCGAAATAGATAAACCTAGAACCAAACAGTTAGAAAAGTTAAAACAGATTTTAGATGATTTGTCTGCGAATTATTTTAGTGCAAATGGCTGGACCAAATTTGATACAGGAATAGAACCAAAAGATAATAAATTATTGAAAGAATATAGCGATGGCGTAAAGGTAAAAACTTTGCATTGGCATAACGAAGTTGCTCAGCCTGGATATCCTACAGCTTGTTGTGGGATAAATCTTAAGCCATACATTGAAGAATATAGAAGCAAGCAAGGAAATGTATCTTGGGGAGCTGTTAAACCAACACCTACTCCAGTTCCAATGGTAAATAATGGAATCTACATAGTGAGAAGCGGTGGTTGGCGTTCAAATGTCGTGCAGGAAATTATCAATGCAGGTATCTGGTCAGGGTCTTGGCAAGCTAACTTAGATAAGTTTAATGCGCTGAATCCCGCGACACCGCAAGGGGGGTGGAGTGCAGGTGATATTGTTACGGTGGGGATGGAAATCAAAGTAGTACCTAAGCCCGTTGTTAAGAAGGTACTTGTAGTGGATAATAAGGAAATAAATAAGTTAAAAGCTGAAAAAGAGGCTTTGATTAAAGAAAATGATAAAAAAATAGCGGAGATTACAACAAAGTTGGAATCTGAGAATCTAGAATTATTAGACAGTAAAGTGAAAAAGATTGATGAGTTAGAAATTGAGTTAGAAAAGTATAAGAAGGAATACGTTGCAATTAAATTTCAAAATGAGGAACGTGCAAATATTACTGCAGACATAATCACAAAGGGTTTGAGTGAGGAAATTGAGTCAAGAGGTATTTTTACTAAATACTCCAACTTTATAGATGGTTTATTTCAGAGTAATGTAATGAAATCATTTTTCAAGTATGATGTATTCGTGTTGATTGGATGGTGCATATCTACTATTTCACTTATAGCACTATTTCCACAGCTGCCCGAAGGGCTTAGTTTCTATTTAAGTACTGTGCTTGGTTTGCTATTTAAAATATTGTTAACAAGGTATGATTCGAATAAAGACGGAAGATTAGATTCAAGTGATTTTATAAGCTTGAATAGTTAACTTTTTATTTAGAGTATGTCTGAAAAATTTGAATAAAAACGTGATTATTGCTACGCTTTTAAGTGTGGTTATTTGCTTATTTTACTATTCAAATTTCGATAGAAACACACAGTCATATGTTCTGATCGTCGCGATAATCTTTACTATCTATATAATCGGCTCTTTGGATAAATGATACATAAAATATAATGGTATTCGAGAATCTACCACATAAAAATGATAGAACTCGGCTCTCTAAAAAGGAAAGAATTAAGTATCGCGATATGCACCTGCATAAGTGCGAATTAACAGGAAGTTCCCCAAAGGGGGAAGTACCTCACGAAATACACCACATCACACCATTTTCCGTCAACGCAAATAACGATCCTAACAACTTAATGTTGGTTTCTCATGATCTTCATCAAATAATTCACAAAGAGGCTTATAGGCGTTCAAAGATTAAAGGTACGCCGTGGCAGGAAGAAAGCGAATATCTGAGCAGAAATCTTATGGAATTACAGAAGTTATCTAGAACGTTGGATGGTGAAAGCCCGGAAGACGTGTATCGACGTGAAAATCTTTTAGGCAGTTTAGAAGGCTAACCTTCTAAACCATTGCTGATAGTATCAAAGGCAGGACCTATATAATGTTCTACGTATACACCATGATCGAGTGGGTCTAATTGCTCTTTTCCCAACTGCCTAAGTTTAGAATAGTCCATAAGCAGTTGCGGAGTATCTTTATATATAAAATCCGAACATTCTGGCTGCGCCTGTTGCAGAAAATTGGAAGTCATTATCTGCAAGCTGATGCTTAATTTATTGAATATATTATCTATATATTGCTCTGATATTTCTATTTTCATATGGTTAAATCACAATAAAATACCCATCTTTATACTCAACATTCTCGTAAAGTTGTTTGCTATTCGACCACATTACTCCACCTTTCCAAGTTCCACCTTTCCAAGTTCCATCTTTCCAAACTCCATAATCCCAAACTCCACCTTTCCAAGTTCCATCCTTCCAAATACCATAATCCCAAACTCCATCTTCCCAAGTTCCATATTCCCAAACTCCACCTTTCCAAACTCCATCTTTCCAAATACCATCTTTCCAAATAGGATAATTGTTCGAAATATCAACCACAGCATCACTAAATTCAGCGTCTTTTAACCATGGGAACTTTTCTAGAGCCTCTTCTTCTGTCCCACCGATCACTTGTTTGAATTTTATAAAAGTATCTTTCATGTTGTATATTTAACTAGTAATATTCATAATATTCTCAACCTCTAACAGTTCCGCACATCTACCGTCCATGAACTCTAATAAACTTTCGAATGTTGGAATTATTATTTCACTAATATTCTCTGATTTTTCTGTGTGCAAACAGTTATTTGTATGCTCAACGACCATTTCTCTAAGCTGATCGACAGTCCAATCTGCATCCACACTCTGATACTTGGATATCCATGAATTCAAGAAATCAAAGCCCTTTGGGTCTCCGACAAACTCCTCGAATATTAGATTAGCGACTGCCTGAGTAGAAAACTCAAAGTTATATATAAAATGGTTATGGTGATTTGTCGTAGCCGCCGCTTTAAATCCGTAACCTTGCATAGTCACAATATCACTACGATCGACTTGCTCAGCTGGAGCCGTGATATCCGTATACTGCATGTCCAATTCTAGGAACTCTACTATTGAAAATTTCTTATTCATTCGTACTTTGTAATAATTAATAATATAATATAATATAATACTATTTTAATACTATGTCAAGCATTTTCTATGATAATTCTTCGAATTTGAATGCAATATACTCTTTACCCTTTTCCACTATAGTCTTTTTAATGACAGCAGAATAGATTCTGTTGTCATTAAATATATATTTTTTTTGCAAAATATCCATAAATGGTTTAATGGGATTATCCCAATCAAAACCCCTGCTACTTACCCCGAATTCCAAATATATTGCTATTTTTTCTGGAATTTCAATGTTACTAGGCAAAAGATGATAGACCGAATTTTCATAAACTTTATATTCGTTAGTTTTGAATCTCCTGCCTTTCCAGGCCTGATTAACAGACATTGGTTTAATTCTAATTCTCATAAATTATCATCAATTAAATCAATATCGTCTGCATCGACCAGGATGCCGTACTCGTTACGCTCGTGCATTTTTTTGTAAATGTTTTTAGCTTCTGTATCCATTTTTTTTAGTTTTTCTTCTAACTGCTTTCGTTTATCATTTTTTTTAGATTCTCGAATTCGATTACTCCAGTATTGAGCAATCGCGCGTACTTGATCATTTACTATTGTCTTTTTTTCTAGAGCCATTGTCGTAGATTTTAAATACTAAAATTTTCATGTTTTTTCTCTTTGACCTCCCTTTTTTCTTTTTTTCTTATTCGGCAGCCGTTGAATCTTTCATTATCTTTTTTTAAAAATAAGGGTACGAAGTCTGTATATACGCCCTTCCAATGACCCTATCCAACTATCGCGCCTATTATCCCTATATACTATTTCTGCTCTCTGATTGTCGATTTTAGAGTTTAATCGGTCGACTTTAAGCTCTAGCTCATTAATTCTAGTTAATTCTTTGATTTCTTCGCCATCACGTTTCTCCTTTCCGAGTTGTCTAACATCATAAAGTAGTCTTTTCTTTTCCAATGCAGTCATTTTAGAAAGGATAACAACTTAGCTCTAATCCTAGGCAGTAACGGTTCCTGCTTTCCTGCACTAAATGTTTTTTCCTCTGTTTTTTCCTCTGTTTTCTTCTCGATGCCACAAAAGTATTGATTAATGTAATCTCTATTCCTTTTCACGAAAGTAATTGCATCCTGTTTAGTTGAACCATTAAATTTGACTATTAGATTTTTAGTAAAGGCAGCCGGATACCTATAATCAGACATAATATATAATATCCTATTCCCTGCCTTATCGGTTTCTAAAAAGTTAAATATTAGATCTTCTTCCATCGAATTAATTCGTGCTGCCATAAGAAAAATAGTAAAAAATATTATAGTTTGGATTCTCGAATCATCGTCAGGATAATTGAATTCAACGATAATAACGTTTTTTGCCTGATCCGATCTAGTTTCTTACGATCGGATTCAGACATTCTAAGTGTTAAGAATTGATCTAATTTTGTTTTTTTCATGCTTTTTTTGTTTTTTAAAATTAAAGTATGCTAATTGTTACCCGTTGAGAACTAGGGTGTAGTACGCCCATGCTTCGAAACCTTGTGCTCTGTAGATCAAAATCGAACACCTTACATTATCCTTCCAATTCATCACATCGCCTTCACACTGCATCCAATCCCACGTATATGGCATTATTTGAAAAAGTCCAGATGCTCCGCTACCCTCTATGTTGCTATCATAACTTCCTAGATTACTTTCTCCCTCGCCAATGCTAATCAACATATTGATCTCATAATCATTTAATTCATACTGTTCTAATTCGTTTCTAAGCTGCCTACGCCTTTCATACATATCTAACCCAACTAGTGACACAAACTCTACTTTAAACTCCCCTGATGGCTTCTCAACTAATTCTACGACCTGAATATCAGCTGGTTCGGATACTTGATTATGTGTTAATTGTTCAAAACTAAATAGCTGAGATAATGCTACGAAAGCTATTACTAATATTCCTAACTTCAAATACCACTTGTTATGAATATATAGATCTTTCATTTTTATGTTCTAATAAGTAATAATATAATATAATACTATTACGATACTATGTCAAGTATTTTCTACGATAATTGCAACATTGCGTTAAGCACTACTAGAGCGAGGTATCCACCTAATCCGACTATTAAAGTTAGGAATATTAGTGAGTAAATGTATAGTTTTTTCATTTCACCTGTTTAATAATTATAAAATAGCTTCTCGAATTTCTTCATTGTCAAAAGAGTTCTTCATTGTCAAAATTCGAAGGTATGTAGACGACATAGGAGTAGTACTTACCTTTTAAATCCCCGACTCTTACGGTTAGTACTTTTTCTACGTTATGACTATCTATAAATTCATTTGTTACAATCTCAATTTCTTCTGGATTTTCAATTACAAAAATTTTAACTTTTGGTTTTTTCATTTTGATATTATAAAAAAGTTAGATAATCGGTTTGATTCTGATATTTCCTTTGCACTTCTTCTGATTTCTCAACTAACGCCTTTTCCTTTGCGCTTGCTGTTTCTTCAAAAAGCTTTCTATCAAAAGTTGATCTAGTCATTTGCTTTAATTTCCAATTCTCCCAAAATGCGTTCCCTTCCTCATCGAATTCTATTTTTTCACTCTTGATGAAGTCTTTTAGAATTTTCTCAATTGTAGCTGTTACTCGTTTTAGGAAGTTAGCTTTCGTTAGAAATATGCCTTTCTGTGTATTGTCCAGTCCTGCTAGAAATAGCTCTAAGCTCTTTTTATCGTTTGTCAATTCTAATTTCTCACCTGTTTTAATGTCTACTAGTATTAAGTTATTCATATTTTTTTTAATAATTGAAATAATTGAGGGGGCTCTCACCCCCTCTTTTCTACTTTAAAATGGCAAATCATCAAACCCAGGCTCTATTTGCTCGTTATCAGATTCTAATTTGAAAGTTTCTCGTACTTCTTTAATAGAATTGTAAGAAGCTGCACTACCTTGCTCGATTAGGTATTTCCAGAAACTAATCTTATTCCTAGAGGGTAGATTGATTATGTAGTATTGCAAACCGCTACCCTTCGCCGTTCCAGCGCTTAGATACGCTTCAAATTCTACACCTTGAAAAAACTTCCCGTTAATCCCTTTAGATTCAGCTTTCCTTTTTTCGTATAGTTCTTCCCCCATCGTCTCTTTCACAGCCTCCTTCAGATCCCAGATAACGCTTGCTGGTTTAGGTTCTTCTTTAGTTTTATTCCAATACATCGGATATAGCATATCTTCAATCCGAGTATACTTTTCTCCATCATACTTTTTTAAAGACTGTGCAAGTGTCGAGGCTTTTCCATTAGAGTCTTTTACATGAAAAACAATGGATGATTGTTTTCCAAAAGGAAATTCATATTCATT
>Ga0222634_1000652_pt1 | contig 14438 bp, 38 predicted proteins | sample AntAcemetageno50_FD_179807 | JGI IMG/M metagenome (GOLD analysis project Ga0222634, IMG submission 179807) | Saline water microbial communities from Ace Lake, Antarctica - #50 | ecosystem: Environmental > Aquatic > Non-marine Saline and Alkaline > Saline | place: Antarctica: Ace Lake | collected...
GATAACAGGTTCACTTTAGCTTAGCTTTGTGATGTAATTGAATAATGGAAAACGTAAAACCAGACGCCAGCCAATACATCGAACATGCTGATGGAACGAAAGAATGGTTTCAGGATGACAAGCTGCACAGGACCGATGGTCCTGCTCTCGAATATGCTGATGGAGAAAAACATTGGTTTCAGAATGGCAAGTTGCACAGGACCGATGGTCCTGCAATCGTACATGCTGATGGAAGGAAAGAATGGTTTCAGAATGGTAAGCTGCACAGGACCGATGGTCCTGCTCTCGAATATGCTGATGGAGAAAAACATTGGTTTCAGAATGGCAAGCTACACAGGACCGATGGTCCTGCTCACGTACGTGCTGATGGAAGGAAAGAATGGTTTCAGAATGGTAAGTGGCACAGGACCGATGGTCCTGCTGCCGAATATGCTAATGGAGAAAAACATTGGTTTCAGAATGGCAAGCGACACAGGACCGATGGTCCTGCTGCCGAATATGCTGATGGGGCGAAACATTGGTTTCAGGATGACAAGCTGCACAGGACCGATGGTCCTGCTCTCGAACATGTTAATGGCTTGAAAAAATGGTTTCAGAATGGTAGGTTGCACAGGACCGATGGTCCTGCTCTCGAATATGCTGATGGAGAAAAACATTGGTTTCAGAATGGCAAGTTGCACAGGACCGATGGTCCTGCTTGCGAAGGTGCTGATGGAACCAAACATTGGTATCTGGATGGTCAGAGACACAGGACCGATGGTCCTGCTCTCGAATATGCTGATGGAGAAAAACATTGGTTTCAGAATGACAAGCGACACAGGACCGATGGTCCTGCTCACGTACATGCTGATGGAACGAAAGAATGGTTTCAGGATGACAAGCTGCACAGGACCGATGGTCCTGCAATCGTACATGCTGATGGAAGGAAACTGTGGTATCTTTTTGGAAATGGGTACGAAGACCTCAAGGTCTTCGTGGCTGCAAGCGAAATACTAGTTGCTCTATTCCCTGAATTGCGATCAGACAATTAGTCGATATTAGGTTCACTTTAGCCTGGCTTTGTGATATAATTGAGCAATGGAAAACAAGACGATGCAGACCAAGACGCCCTGGGATTCGATGACGGCAGCGGAGCGACAGAGTCAGGTACGTCAGGAGAAGTCTCGGCCGATTCGTTGGACGCTTGATGTCACTCTTGCTGGCACGGTTGACTCTGACGGCCGTGTCTATGTCTTTTGTGGTGGAGAGGTCTGATATAGGAGGACTGAGTAATGTTTGTAGATGAATCCACATTCCCTGAACAGCTCTTTGTAGTCACGGTCGCCCTGGGCAAGGGTCAGGACTACGCTTGGTCCTACGTGGTTGAGTCGAGTGGTTCTCAGGAGCAGGCTGTCGAGCGTGCACAGTCCTTCCACCGTGGAGGCTGGGATGATGTCCGTTGTCGTCGTGTGGCCTTCGAGACCTTGGGTGAATTCGAAAGGTTTGCTCACCGTGAGGCATGCGACCGTTACAAGCTTGAGGATTGGTCCTCAGATGGTGATGAGCACTATTCTGATCACGATCCATTCTGAGGCCCCGTATCTTTGATAACGGGTGTATTTATGACCATGCAAAACCAACTAGTCAATTCTGACTGTCTTACTTTCATGCGTGCCCAGAGCGATGGCTGCGTTGATCTCACAGTCACGTCCCCGCCTTACAACGTCGATATAAATTACGAAGCATCCGAAGATGCACTGTCACCCGAAGCTTACGAGGCTTTCTCAAAAGAGTGGTTGACGGAGCTGTTTCGTATTACGAAGAGCACGGGTCGTCTGTGTCTGAACATTCCCTTGGACAAGAACAAGGGAGGCATGACGCCTGTATACGCAAACTTTCTAGCGATCACCAAAGAAGTTGGTTGGAAGTACCAATCGACGATCGTCTGGAACGAGCAGAACATTTCCAGGCGTACTGCGTGGGGTTCATGGAAGAGTGCAAGTGCGCCCTATGTGATTGCTCCTGTCGAGATGATTGTCATTCTCTACAAGGACACCTGGAAGAAAGCGACCAAGGGCGTCTCAACGGTTGAACGAGACGAATTCATTGCATGGACTAACGGAGTCTGGACTTTCAACGGTGAGAAGAAAAAGAGGGTAGGCGGGCACCCAGCAGCTTTCCCTGAAGAATTGCCGAAGCGCTGTATCAAGCTGTTCTCTTACGTGGATGATGTGGTCTTCGATCCTTTCGCTGGCTCTGGTACGACGTTGGCAGTCGCCCAAAAACTTGAGCGCAAGTGGCTAGGCACCGAGATGAGCGCCGAGTATCATGCTTTTGCCTCGAAACGTCTAGGGCTGACCGAATAATCGGATAATAGGTTCACTTCAGAGCCCAATAAAGTATAATCAAACCATGGAAAATAAACCATACGACAACCCCGTTGTCGGGTCAAATAGAACAAAGTGTTGGTACCTGGATGGTAAGTTGCACAGGACCGATGGCCCTGCTGTCGAGTGGCCTGATGGAACAAAACATTGGTACCTGGATGACAAGTTGCACAGGACCGATGGTCCTGCTTGCGAAGGTGCTGATGGAGAAAAACATTGGTGCCTGAATGGTAAGTTGCACAGGACCGATGGTCCTGCTATCGAGTATGCTGATGGGACGAAACGTTGGTACCTTTTCGGAGCGCACTACGAAGATCCCAAGGTCTTCAAAGTTGCTATCGAGGTGTTGATTGCTCTATTTCCTGAATTAGGTTCACTTTAGCTCTGCTTTGTGATATAATTGAAGAATGGAAAACGAAGAAAGAATGGAAAACGAAGAAAGAATGGAAAACGAAGAAGAAGACATGAGCTGCCCTGGCTGTGACGCTGAGCCTGGCGATGGTTACACGGCAGACTGTCATCACCCCGTCGGGTGTGGGTACTACAAGGCTTCGATGGGAGCCCTCTCCAATCGGCTGGGCATTCTCAGTGAAGCTTGCAACGAGAAGGAAGAAGCGTGACCGATAAACTACTAGGCGACCTTAGCATCATCGATGGATACGCTATTCTCGAACGGCGGGAGGCGACGAGGCAGGCAGCCAAGGTCTTCTTAGTTTTCCGTGTTATCCATGGCGAGGCAGATTTCGAGCCGACGGTCCATGCTACACGTGAAGAAGCCGATACCGCCGTTCAGGCTTCTGGTGTATACGATTATGTGCATCTTACGGCGACGACTTTCGACTAAGACTACCAAGGATGAGAGCTAAAAATGAATCGTTTTCTAGTGTTTGCGTACGATAACTACTACCCAAGTGGAGGTATGAACGACCTACATAGTAGTCACGAGACTCTTGAAGAGGCGGTGACTGAAGCGGAGCGTATTTCCCGCCCACCGAACAATTTCGAAAGTGCGACGGATAATGTCGATGTCTTCGATGTCGAGACGATGACAAAAGTTTCAGGCTATTAGGTTCACTTTAGACCTCGAATATGGTATAATTGAAGAATGGAAAACGAAGAAGAAGACATGAGCTGCCCTGGCTGTGACGCTGAGTCTGGCGATGGTTGCACGTCTGAGTCTATCAACCCTGATGCGCACGTGAACATGGTTTCGGTTGGCCCTAACCAGGGCCAGATTATCTGCGGTGAGGGGCGATTCGTCACATACCTGTCTGACTACAGCATTCCTGATTATGTCCTCCTCCAGCGTGCACACAGTGCCCGCAAGCAGGCCCAGGCGCTCCTGGAGGCCGCCGAGAACATGGAAAGGCTCTGTCGGACGGCCTAAGTCTTCCTGGGTCTTAGAGGGCTTTTAGGGAATACAGTGTAATAGGTTCACTTTAGCTTAGCTTTGTGGTATAATTGAAGAATAGAAAAGGGAACTACGAAGATGCACAGAGATGAATTTTGGGCGATTGTTGAGAAGGTCAAGTGGGACGAGCTGACCGCTGTCAAGGATAGCGGCCGTGCCAAGGAAGACCGCAGCTATGAGGTCGGCAAGCGGCGACTTCTGGAAGTGCTCCCGACCCTTGAGGTTCTACGTGCGTTCGATGCCCACTACCGAGAGGTTTCTGAGGCGCTCTATAAGAACCAGACCGAATGGGTTAACGAGGGTTACGGCCGCAACCGCTCCGCACGCACCTGTGACCTGGGTGACGATTCCTTTGGCGACCTTCTAGCCCACATCGTTGGCCTGGGCCGTGAAGAGTATGAGGCTAGTCTGGCCGAGCCTGAGCGTGTGCAGAGCCGTGGACTTCACTACCACTTCTCTGAGAGCTTCTCCTACTGCCTGCCCTCAGAGAGTGAATATGAGCCCCTTGAGATTCAGCTAGCCCGTGAGGTCTCTGCCCTGGCATACTGGCAGGGGCAGCTTGAAGCTTACCCCGAGAGCCCCTGTAGTCAGTCTGAGGTTGAATGGCGCACCAAGGCCTGTGAGAGCCTCCGAGAGCGTCTCTTGGCACAGGGCGGCACCGAGTGGACTCAGGAGCAGTACCAGGCTCACGAGGACGCTGAGAGCGCTGCTGCGGACGCCTGGCATCGGGCAGAAGCGGCGAAGCGGAAGGCCAAGGAAGTGGCTCGTGAGGCGCTCCTGGCGGACTTTGAGGCTGAGTGGGATGCAAAGTCCTTGGAAGAGTGGCTCTGAAGAAAAACGAGGATAATAATCCGATAATAGGTTCAAAAGCTCGCCCCAATCTGGTATAATTGGGATATGGAAAACAGAGACAACGAGGCCGCACTCCGAAACACCGAAGACGGCGAAGAGTGCCCGCTGTGCCAATGTGGCACGGTCGAGCATAACGCAGGCTTTGTGAGCTGCACGGGCGAGTGTGGTGCAAGTGTTGAGCAGGCACGCATTCTCACGGGAATCGCTCCTGGTAGCCTCTCCATGATCGTGGCGTCTCGGCCCAAGACCATGAAGCTGGTCCGTGAGCTTGTCGCTGGCGACGATGTTCGCTTCCCCAGTGGCAAGTGGTCTACTGTTAGGTCGGTTGTCGTCGTGTGCTCGCCGATCGGCTACGGCGGGTGGGTGTCGGTCAAGTATGCCAACGACAACCGACAATTCAACTATTGTTACGACGCCAAGCGTGAGGTGAGCTGAACATGTACATTATCTATGACAAGGAGACGAACGAGTATCTGACCGATATCGGTTGGCTCTGGCTTGAGTCGATCGGCAACGGTCCGCCGATGGGTGGTCCGCCGATGGGTCTCCACAGTAGCGTTTGCGTCTATGCCTCGGAAGAGGAGGCACGCTCAGTGCTTGCTGACATTTTTGCCATGTGGGATACACGTCGTGGCCCTGTGCCCTCCGCAGACGATTATGAATTTCGCAAGGTTCGCTCTGCGGGTTGGGTGTTGGTCTAATGACTATCTTCTGCATCAAGAACCGATGGTCACGCACCGATACGAGTGCGGCGGCTCAGACAGCGTTCGACTGTTTCCCAGGAAGGTCATGCGAGCCCTGAAAGCTGAGGGCTTCAGCGTGGTCGAGTACAACCTTGAGCCTCACTGGGTGACGGACTCCCAGTGCACATTCTTTCGATAATAGGTTCACTTTAGCTCTGCTTTGTGGTATAATTGGGATATGGAAAACGAGATGAAGACTGCGCACAAGATTCTGGTAACCCGAGGCATGGACGAAGAAGGATACCAGGATGGTGGGCAGGTTACCCTTGATGGTGACGTGGTTATGGTCGGGGAAAACAGTGATTTCTATCCTATGTGTTTGGGCATCACCGAATACGGCGAGGACTGGCAAGGCATCAACGGTCTTGTGACTGCAATGCAAAAGTTGTTCAAGCTTCGGGGCGACACAGTGACTGTCGAATACCAAGATGGTCGCTGGAATTACAATGGAGAGTTGGTCTAATGTCTGTGAAAAAGAGTCCGATGCAAGCCGATACCTTTGGGCTTAAGCACGCCTGGCGTCTGTACCAGTGCACGGTGTGCGATACCGAGACCCGTATCGGTACCAACCACACGTCGTCATGCTACAACCATTGCAAGGGGTGTTCCTGGAAGTCTGACGGTTTTGGTCCTGGCATGCGTATAGGCTCGGGTCCAATCCTTCGTCAGCACACGTATGTAGTTGGTGAATAACTGATAATAGGTTCACTTTAGTCCCGCAATCTGGTATAATTGAAGCATGACGAAGAACAAGACCAAAGTCTCTTTCCGCAAGGGCAACCTCGTAACTCTCAATGTGGCTACCTGCTTCACTGAGCAGAACCATGGTGGAGAGAGGGATTACCCTCTGAGCAACTGGCACAACGACGATGCTGGAATCGTCCTTGGTCACCGCAAGCCTACTGCGGACGAGCTTGAGTCCTGGTACAGCTCTGATGAGTCCAAGGGCATCAATTCCGCAGGCGAGACTAAGCTTCCGCCCATCGCCATGCGGGTGCCACTCTACAAGGATGAGTGCGTCACCGTGGTTCAGAAGCGCTCTGGTGAGTGCTGCTTTGTTCTTCGTGAACTTCTCACGAACGCCTGAAATAGGGGTATTTGATTATGACAAAACACTCACACTTCGATGATGATGCACGTTGCTGCGAATGCGGTGAGTACATCACTACCGAGGATTACCGCAGGGACGGATTCTGCCCTGACTGCCGTGAAGACCTCAAGGATGAGTGTCTTCCTGGTGGGGGCGTTATGGACCAGGTGGAATGGGAAGAATTCCGATTCGGCGCTGGGTTTGTCGAGGGCGAGGAATAACCGATAATAGGTTCACTTCACACCTCGAATATGCTATAATTGAACTATGACGCAGACTATAACAGTGCACTACAAGATTTCGGTCACCACAACCAATGGGACGACGCTTTGGGTGACTAGTAGTGACCTCAGAGTGCATGCGCCTATCTGTCATCCGAATACAGCTGTAGACGATTTGCGCCTGCGAATGAGCGATCGTGTTTTCACCTTCGGTCTTGGCGAGAGTGCTGCTCTGTGTTACCCTAGCGAGGAACGTGACACTGTACGTGCCTGCGTTGCTATCCTTCAGGCCAACGACATGGGTGGCGAGGTACAGGTACACGGAATTCAGGTTTCAACCCAAACATTCATTGCTGATCTAGCCTAAGAAAGAGATAAACATACCCTGCCGATATGACCCCACCCCAGAAGAGATTGCAGCCACTAAGCGTTTTGCTAACGACAAGGCGAAACGTGACAAGGAGAAGGCCCGCATTCAGAAGCAGGAGCTTGATCTGGCAACCCGTTTGCTTTGTGAAGTTTCGGCACACCTCTTCAGACGAAGGACACGGCCTCCTGAGGGACTCTGAGCTTGCTGAGTGGTACCAGGCACACAAGGCCGCAGACAAGCGTAGGAAGGCACGTGAGGCCGTTAGGCTTGGGCAGAGTCGGCTGAAGGCTGAAAAGAAGAAGGCACGGCTGAAGGTCAAGAAGGCAGCCCTTGCGAAGCTGACAGAAGCTGAAAAGAAGGCGCTTGGGCTCTAAGGAAGCATCTCGTAAAGGAAGGATACAATGACAACGGAATCCGAAGAATTGACTTGTGATAGCCTAGACGAGGTGGATGAGGATGCACCCCTTGGGAACTGGTGCGATGGTTGTGGCGAGCGCTTTGACGGTTATGGTGGTTGCGGCGGAAACGACGTCACGTTCGCAGAACGTATTGAATACGAGGATTTCTGCGAAGATTGTATTTGAATTAGGTTTACTTTAGAGCCGCAATATGGTATAATTGGAGTATGATGACGAACAGCGACAAGACCTGGTGCGACCACATGATTTCCAAGGCTATCAAGGAGAATCACGCTGGAAGCGTTACACTCAACCTTCACACAAGCGAAGAGAAGGCTGCCTACATCGTGTACAAGTTGAGTGTGTGGGGAGCGTCGTTCATACCTCCAGGAGCGAGCTGAGCCACAATATCGTCGTTACCTTTGCCTGATATTTCTTCACTAATAGGTTCAAAAACTACCTCGAATTTGTTATAATTGGGGTAAGGAAAGAGAGAGACAGAATGAACAGCAACCACCCGATGAGCAACTGCCGCCCGATTCGCTGGACCCTTGACGTTTCCGAGGTTGGTCAGATTGACCCCCGTGGCAACATCCTGGTCTGGGCAGGCGGTCCCGTTGTGGACCGTGATGACAAGCCCCCGCAGAAGCGTGCGGACGGCAAGGTTGACCGTCGTAGCGCTGGTCACCGCAAGTGTGGCAAGTGTGGCGGGAATGGCCACAACCGTCGTACCTGCAACAAGTAATCAACCCAAGGGTCGGGCACTACGATGTTTCCCTGGGTTGGGAAGGACAGGACCCGTACGACAGCACGAGTAAGAGCCTTGATAAGGCCTACTCCAAGGTAGCCAAGAAGTTCAACCGTGAGCTTGATCAGATGTTCAAGCACTCTTACTGTTGATAGGGAACATATGTCCAAGAATCATTATCAAGTTGGTGACCACGTTTTTGTCCTTGCCTTTCGCTCTGATACAGGATGCGTCTGCCCACCTCCAGAGAGCGCCTCAGCTGCTTCCTGTCCCATTGTGGAATGCGTGGTGACCCATACGTCGTCTGGCGGCGTTGAAGGCCTCTACGGGCTTGTGTGGGCCGACAGCAAGGAAGGTACGGGGTTGCCCTGGTCTGGTCGGTCTGTGTTTGAAAGCAGGGAAGCTCTAAAGAAGCGTGTTGAGTCCTGCCAGTTCCCTATCTGAAGCCAAGGCTTAGCGTCGTTTTTCTTTATAAAAGGTTCACTTCCCACCTCCAATCTGGTATAATTGAAGTATGACAACGACGAACGACATGGCGACCCGCCGAGATGCTATCCGAACCAACCTTGAGGAGCTGCATGAGAGCGACCTTCAGGAGACTGTGTTTGATTGTTTCTACAATCTTGCAGAAAACGAGGCGAACGATGGGGAATGTGACCCTAACGACGTTTACAATAACGCTGAATATGACGCTTCCCTTGTCTGCAACGAGGGCCGTGAGGCCATGATTGAATGGGTTACCAACTTCGAACTTGGCTTGAACAGCTGAAACCCGAAGAAAAGCAAAGAGAAAAAATGAAGATCAAAGACAATAGGACCGAAGACCAGAAGAACACCCATGCCTGCCTCGTTGTAGGCACGGACACCTTTATGAGCAACTGGGGAGATGCAAGCGGCAAGGCGTCTTACGCTGCGTGGGCTTGTGAACCTGCTGACGTTCAGAAGGTCACGGAATACGTCGCTGGACGGTGCGACATGAAGAACGTCCGCATGGTTATCGACCGCCCTGGGAGCCGTTACAGGCCCAGCGCCAGGTACTGCGCCCACTTGCACATCTACCTTTGGTCTGACCGATAAGGGAGGTCCTAAGCCTTTCTTTCAAATTAGGTTCAAAAGCACGCCCCAATCTGGTATAAATGAGGCTATGAGCAACAAGGCACGATACATCATCCAGCGAGTTTCTGACGGTCTCGTCCTCGTAAGCGATTCTTTTCACGCCTGGGAATTGTCCATGAGTTTCAAGCCTAACTCTGATCCACCAGATCATTCGCTCTTGCGTTGGGTCCCGCTTTATAAAATTGTAGACCAACAATCCACCTTTGAGAAGTCAGGGATGTGTGAATCTCAGATCACTGAGTTAACCGAAGATTCCTGGTCCAAGCCTGCCAAGGCTCCGTACAAGCCTGGCGAGCTTCGAGTATTAACTCTCCGTGAGATTACTCGTTATGTGGCCGAGCATTCTTGTTAATAGGTTCACTTTAGTCCCCCAATATGGTATAATTGAGACATGGTAAACAAAGACACGCTCCTCATTGTCGTCAAGAGTAGGCACACTGTTGTAGACAAGGAATACGAGCACGGTCTCATCAACTTTTTTCCGCACTCCCTGAATCCTGTCTTTGAGGCAGACCTTGTGCTCTATGCTCCGCTCGAAAACAAGTTCCTCCTTTTCAGTCGGAACCGTGTCACGGGAAAGCGTATCACCAAAGTTCGTCGAGGCAACCTGAATGGTCACAAACATGCTCAGAGCTTTAACCCCAAAGGCTGTGACAGTACCAAGGCGACCGAAGCGATTGCAGCAATGCTTAAATCTGACCTCACTCCCCCCACCAATTTTTGATTTGTTCTGAGAGGGTAAGCAACATGTACATTTACAAGGAACTGGAAATCATGGAGACGTTTGACCACGAGCCAACGGAGGTCGACTTGGACAACTACGAGGTTGGATTCACAGACGGGTACGATGACTTCCGTCTGGGTGGTGAGCTTCACTTCGAGATGCGAGAGGAAGAGTCCATCTGGCGGCGGGGACACGGTGTGGCACCGACTCTGGTGTCTGGCCCCGACCTCTGGTACGCCCTTGGCGTCATCCGAGGCTTCGAACATGCTTCAGAGGATTCTGTGGGTGCCCGTGGATAGCGAAGACTTCCAAGAGGCTGTGGACCTGTTGGAGAACCTTCTGGCACTCCTAGCTTCTGTTGTGTTCCTTCTCTGCATACTTCCCTTCCTGACCTGAGAAGGGAGAAAGGCTCACTTGTTTGTTTCCAGATTCTTTCCTGGAAAACTTGTTAATAGGTTCACTTCTCACTTCACTTAAGTTATATTTGAGGAAAGAAAGAGGTAATCAGTGGATATCATTGACCAAGCATACCAAGCATTTTCAGAACTTTACTCAGAGCACGTGTTGACCTTGTGCCTTTACCGTGAGACTGCCTATGAGAAGGTGTACGTCTACGAGGTCGGGAGCGACCTGGAATACCTCAAGCGCTCGGCGAGGCGTCTCAGAGCGCATTATGGACCGAAGTCCGTTCGTCTTCGTCAGCTCACCTTTGAGCACAAGCAGGATCATGAAGAGTTCTTGGAGAGGGCTGAGTTTGACAGGCATAAGCTTGATGACTACATGAGCGAGAACGACGTTGACGAGAGTGGTGGTTACCTGTAAAATAAGCGTCGCTTTTTCTTCATAATAAGGTTCAAACTTACCGCCCAATTTGTTATAATTGGGGTAAGGAAAGAGAGAGACAACAATGACCACCGACACCAACATTCTTGCCAGTGACTCCGTCATCGACTACCTTACGGCTGGCCGTGCCACCGTGACCATACTGAACGTGGAGACCCTGGGGCGTCACACCTACCGTATCACTGCCCCTGGTAAGACCGCTAAAGAGCGTCGAGCGGCTGAGATTTGTTTTGTCTCCGTTCTCACGGGACCCGAGAACACCTCCGATTACACCTACATCGGAATCCTCATCCGTCGCACTGGCGAGTTCAAGCTCACCGCCAAGAGCCGTTTCCAGATGTCAGACAAGCGAGTCGCTGGCTTCTCCTGGCTCTGCCGTCATGCGAGTAGGAAGAGCCTTTACCGCTTCCGCCATGTCGAGGTTCGCCACCACAACCACTGTGGGGCCTGCAACCGCCTCCTGACTGTGCCTGAGAGTGTCGACACTGGCCTGGGTCCAATCTGCGCAAAGGCGCTCAAGGTCAAGTGGGTCCGTAACGATGAGCGCACCGTCGCTGCCTGATAACAATAACAACAAAAAGAGAAGAGAAAATAATGGGAACTCGTTCACGAATTGCATGCCGTCAGACTGATGGTACTATCAGAAGCATCTACTGTCACTGGGATGGTTACCTTGATGGAGTGGGGCAGACGCTTCTCAAACATTACAGAGACCTAGACACGCTGACCCGTCTCCTTGACCGTGGAGACCGCTCTACCTTGGAAGACTCCCCAGAAGAGGGAATGGCTTACCTGGACCGTGGCGAGGATTGTCCTGCGCTGGTCTCTGAGACTCGTGAGGAGCTTTCTGGAATCGAGATGGGTGAGGAATACTTGTACCTTTACGAGCCCGCCTCTAATGAGTGGTTTGTTCGAGAGACCCGTTCTGAAGCTGACTGGTTCAAACTTTTTGAGGTTTCAGAGTAACAAGCTATGTCCTGCGCTGCTGCATTTCTCATTATTGGCACGGTCCTTGTCACTCTTGGCACGGGACTACAGAGGGGATAGTAACATTCCTCAAAAGCCTCCAGAACGCTCGTGGACAGAGATGAGGAATCATGCACGGAAAGAGCTGGAGAGGCCCCTAGGCCCCTTGTGGAGGCTTCTTGGTACCACAGTGGCTTTTGGGTCTGTCGTTGTCTTATACCTCTTTACAAGCTTCCCCCTTCTGTGGCGTTTGGTTCCTAGGAACAAGAAAGAATTTTACAGCATGCTTGGAATTTGCATTGGCCTGGGTTGTGTGTTGCTTACAACCCTTTTTCTCACCTTTCTAGACTAACGCTTGAAGCTTATCCCCGATTATGCCATAATGAGGTATGAACAACAAGTCAAATAAACCTGTGTGTCTCGAAGACAATGATGGAACAAAGTGTTGGTATCTAAATGGTAAGAAACACAGGACCGATGGTCCTGCGGTTGAACGTGCCAACGGAACCAAATATTGGTACCTGAATGGTCAGAGACACAGGACCGATGGTCCTGCGGTTGAACGTGCCAACGGAACAAAACGTTGGTACCTGAATGGTCAGAGACACAGGACCGATGGTCCTGCGGTTGAACGTGCCAACGGAACAAAACATTGGTTTCTGGATGACAAGTTGCACAGGACCGATGGTCCTGCAATTGAATATCCTGATGGAACGAAGGAGTGGTACCTGGATGACAAGTTGCACAGGACCGATGGTCCTGCTTGCGAGTATGCTAACGGAACGAAAGAATGGTACCTGGATGACAAGTTGCACAGGACCGATGGTCCTGCTTGCGAGTATGCTGACGGAACGAAGGAATGGTACCTTGTCGGAAGAAGGTACGAAGACTTGGAGGTCTGGAGGGTAACCTCTGAGATGCTAGTTGCCCTATTTCCAAATTCTTTCGTCAAAACCCGTTATTAAGTTCACTTCACACTCCGATTATAACATATTCGGAGAATAGAAAAAGGCCTAAGGGAAAGTAATGACAATCAAGAACTTCAGTGATGCGAACTGCGTAGCTTCAATGATCGAAGTCGGCGCTGGCGAAATCCCCTGGCTAGAGCGGGGAATTGACAACGAGAAGTTGGGCGACGCCATCTCTGAGTTGGAGTCCATTCTCTCTAGCACCCAAAGTTTGCTCAAGTTTCTTCATAAGGCTGAAGACCGACGTCGTCAGGCAAGGAAGTAAAGAAAATGACCGACCGTAGATTCCGCAAGGCGAAGACCGACTTCAATTGGAGCGAGATTGATGACCTCAATATTGTAGGCGACCGACGTCGCTTCAAGGATAGAGACCTCGTAGAGTTCGAAGAGAACGGCAAGCTGGTTCGTCGGATGGTGTCTCTGGAGACAAGCTCTCGGGTAGTGGGAGATGGCCTCAGCGTGACCAGCATTCTCATCGAACGAGCCTTCGTCAAGGTCAACCGCAAGTTGGTCCGTGTAACTGAGGCGCCTCCCATGCGAGTCCTGGACGAGCTGGGTGCGATGGCACATCGACTCTGGGGCCAGGAGCATGGTGCCTCGGTCGATGAGTAAGCGGCGAGTGGATATAATGAGGATCCTCCGTGACCCAAAACTCCGCAAGGCACAAGGAAAGAAGAAAAATGACTACTGCTACCATCTACGTGATTCAGTGCTTGGACGAAGGCAGCGAGCACTACGGGGCATTCTACATCGGCAGCGGGGTTGTTACCGTGCTCTCACACGCCCAGACCTACAGCTGGCTTCGAGGTGCCCAAAAGGCTGCCAAGCGACTCAATGCGGACTATAATGGTGCTGGACACTTCCACACCCAGGGCTGGACTCCCGTCAGCTGTCAGATCACTCTCGGGATTCCCGAGTAACAGAAAGAATTGAGGAACGTTATGGGTGCAGATTCATTTTTCGATGAAGGCTATGGCAAGACCGCACGAGAAGCCTTCGACACATTGGCCGAAGATGCTCGTCATGAGTATGGCTATGGCGGCTACTCTGGGACCATCGCCGAAAAGTCATCTTTCACTGCGATCACCATGGGCACGATGGAACCCAAGGCCGTAAATTCGTACGCAGAAAGCCTCCTCATGGAGGGCGACGCTCGGGTTGATGACAAGTGGGGTCCTGCTGGTTGTATCGAAATGACGTCAGACCGTAAGGGACTACGAAAGTTCCTGTTTTTTGGGTGGGCAAGCTCGTAAATAGGTTCACTTTAGACCCCGAATCTGGTATAATTGAGATATGATGATGAGGACGAAGACCTTTATTGCCCTAGTTCACCCTAGCAGCTTTGACGAGGACCGTGGAGAGGTCGACCTGGACAGCTACTACTGCATCTCCGAGACCGACCATGACCTTGAGGTGGCTCTCAGGGAGATTCAGCCTCTTGAGTGGATTGTCGTGTCCTTTGACACACACCTCTCGCTCAACCAGTTGTCTGACCTGTCAGATGACATCGACAACTCGGTTATCCCCAACGCATTCGACGTCACAAACCTCTGGCGTGAGTAAAGACAAGCAAACTAGCCGAATACGAAATAGGTAAAATGGCCCATAAATCGAAGAAGAAG
>Ga0222634_1000653_pt1 | contig 14412 bp, 10 predicted proteins | sample AntAcemetageno50_FD_179807 | JGI IMG/M metagenome (GOLD analysis project Ga0222634, IMG submission 179807) | Saline water microbial communities from Ace Lake, Antarctica - #50 | ecosystem: Environmental > Aquatic > Non-marine Saline and Alkaline > Saline | place: Antarctica: Ace Lake | collected...
GCAGCAAAACAATCGTTTTAGAACTGTGATTAGAACCAGAAACGGGATCATTACTACCGGTACCGATACAGGCGTTTATGAGTTAATGAATGAAGAGTTACTACAAACTGATAAATATGCTGCTGCTGATAATTACACAATAAGTAAAATCTACAATGATGAGAGTAAAACATTAATATTAGCAATGGGGGGATTATTTTATAATGGTGAGAATCAAACCATAAAATTACAAATCGATCATTTAAAACCAGCTGAATATTTCCGGGGATTCTATAGGGATTCGAATGGAAGGATTTGGCTGATAGGATCGTCAGGCACACTCGGAATATTTGAAGATGGCCAAATTCGCCCTTTTGATGAAATACCTCACATCAGTGATTACTATTTCAACAGTGTTTTCGAAGATCGCGAAGGTAATATATGGTTTGGAACCAATGCGAACGGCCTCATTGGGGTAAGCGAAAGTAAAGTTCGAAATTTGGGAACCCCTGAAGGTCTTTCAGGTAATAACATACTTGCTATGATGGAAGACAGCAGAGGGCGCTATTGGGTGGGAACCCGGGGCGACGGGTTGAACCTGATAGACGGGGATTCTATCACTTATTATAATGTAAATAATGGTGCCGCAACAAATTTTGTTCAGGCTATTGGGGAAGATAAAAACGGGAATATTTGGATTGGTCATCATCAAAGAGGACTAAACAAGATCACTCCGAACGGCTTAGAGCATTATCTTCCGGGAGATAATGTAGAGATCAATGATATACGTTCTATTTACACCCACAGTAATGGAGAAATGTGGCTTGGTACTTATGGCGGATTGGTCAATTTCGATCCTTCAGGTTCAAATCATGTTGTATATGATAAAGATGACGGGCTTACCGGAATTAAGATAAGGTACATTGCCGAAGCCCCTGATGGGGCTCTTTGGACAGGCAGTCTGGATGGCGGAGTATCCCGATTTCATGAAGGTATCTTCACAAATTACACTACCGAAGACGGGCTTTCTTCTGACAATATCCGATCCATATATATGGATGAATATGATGCCGGTACCCTATGGATCGGTTCAGAAAACAACGGCCTCAATCGTCTTAAAGACGGAAAGATATCATACATCAATATGGACGATGGCCTGCCCGATCATATCATACATTGGATATCACAAGATAAAAACGGTTGGCTTTGGATGTCTTCAAACCGTGGGGTTTTCAAGATCAACAAGTCTGAACTGAATGCTTATCTCGACAATGAGTCTGATATATTTACCCTGTTACATTACGGGCGGGCGGAGGGCATGCGTAATCCGGAAGCAAATGGTTCGATTCAGGAAGCAGGAATCAGAACAAGTGAAGGGAATTTTTGGTTTGCAACACAGGAAGGAGTCGCCATCTTCAGCCAAAATCAGGAAAATATCCAAACATTCCCACCAACAGTTTTGATCAAATCTATAGCTGCCGGAGGAAATTCATATACCTCCGATAAAGTAGTGATCGATAAAGGATACAAAAGTTTCACCATCAATTTTAATGCACTCACCTTTCCCACCAGTGAAAAAGCAAGATTCAGGTATCGATTGGTTGGAGTTGATGACTCCTGGAATGAAGTATCAGACCAGCGATCGGTATCTTATAATGACGTTCCGGCCGGAGATTATACGTTTGAAGTTCTAGCCGCAAACAACAACGGGATATGGAGTGAGAAACCGGCTATTGCTTCGATTACCGTTCAGCCTTTTTTCTATGAACAGCCGTGGTTTATTATACTTTTTCTGGCTCTCATTACAGGTGGTTATTTTGGCGCAACCCAGCTTCGTTACCGATATCTATTGAACAATCAGAATAAACTGGAACGTATCATTCAGGAACAAACATCTGACTTAATACAAGAGAGAAATGATCTTCAAGTGAAGAACGAGTTAATTCGCATGCAGTCAGCTGAACTTGAGAAAAGTAATCAAACCAAAGATAAATTCTTTTCATTAATAGCTCATGATCTTCGTAATCCGATTCAAGCTTTAGTTGGTCTTTCAGAAATAATCTTAATGGATATTGACAAAGACAAAAATTCTGAGCAAAGAGAAATGTTTTATCATCTCAACTCTTCAGCGCAGGCTTTACATCAACTTGTGGAAGATTTGCTAAGCTGGGCATCGTTACAAAGTAAGAAAATGAGCCTGAAACCTGAACAAATTGATATCAATCAGTTAGCTGTGCAAATTCTGAAGTTATTTAAAGAAAACGCACAGCAAAAAGATATTGAACTTTCTTTTAAGTCAAGCACGTCAAATACTATATATGCTGACCGGAATATGCTGAAAACCATCCTTAGAAATTTTATTTCAAATGCAATTAAGTTTTCTCAGCCGGGAGGTAATGTTTCCCTGGATATTTCACAAGAGAATTCAACTTTTATTATTGAAGTAGTGGATGAAGGAATTGGTATGGATGAAGATATGGTACAAAAATTACTGCATAGCGATTTAAATGTATCACGTATTGGCACACAAAATGAAAGGGGGACCGGCTTAGGATTGCCGATTTGTAAAGAAATGATTTCCCTACATGACGGAAAACTAGAGATAGAATCTGAAGAGCAGAAAGGCTCAACATTTATTATTAAACTTCCCTTAAACCATTCAAAGTAAAAAACGGGGCGCTGCCAGAGTCTTACATGATTTAAAAAAGATCGGGTAATTTCTCGTTGTATTTCGGCTCATTTACCCCTAATTTTACATTCTACCAAATCGGGACGTGGCTCAGTCCGGTAGAGCACTCGGCTGGGGGTCGAGGGGTCGCAAGTTCAAATCTTGTCGTCCCGACTAGAAGAAAGCTCATCGTTTTGCGGTGGGCTTTTTCTTTTTTTAACCCTTGCCATTTTTTAAATCCCAAACGCTGTTCTTTCGGAGCAGTGCTCCGCGGTTCAAATCTTGTCGTCCCGACTAGAGGAAAGCTCATCATTTTGCGGTGGGCTTTTTCTTTTTTAAACCACATCCCATTTTATAAAACTCAGCCGTTGTTCTTCCGAAGCAGTGCTTCGGGGTTCAAATCCTGTCGTCCCGCTATTTGATAACATTAACTTAACAATGAATTAACACTGCGGTTACATACAAGCCTTATTTTTTACACTAGTATGTAATCATACATAACTCAAGTAACAGGAAAAATCATTCTATATGAACACTATATTAAATTCAGTCCGGCAGCTTCTGCCCTCCATTTTCATGCTGATTATAACCGTAACTGCTGTTTCCTGCGGCAACGATCGTGATACAACAGAGAGAGCACCAAGAGCCACCCAGATAGAAATTCTTGGAGCCGGAGCTACCTTCCCCGCACCATTGGTGACAGCTATGGCGGATGAATACCGCGATTTAACAAACCGGCGGGTTACGGTCAACTACCAATCAATCGGCTCAGGAGGAGGCATACGCCAGTTTATCGAGCAGACTGTTATGTTTGGCATGAGCGAAGCATTCCTCTCAGACGAGGTGATGAATAGCATTGAAAGCCAAACCGGCGGGCGGGCATTTAATATGCCAATTACCCTGGCGGATGTGGTAGCCACCTATAATCTTCGCGGTATTGATAAAGGATTGGTTTTCAGCGGCGAACTGCTGGTCGAAATCTATATGGGTAGAGTAACTCGCTGGAATGATCCGAAAATAGCCGCATTAAATCCTAATATAAACCTGCCAAACACTGCAATCACGGTTGTGCACAGGTCGGACGGATCGGGCACCACAAACGTCTGGACCAGTTATCTAAGCCGTGTATCTGACGAGTGGAGGAATCGTGTCGGTTTCGCAACCAGCGTGAACTGGCCTACGGGTACGGGCGGAAACGGTAATGAGGGAGTTGCCGGAATTGTGCAAAATACCCCGGGGGCTATCGGATATAACAGCTTGTCTTATGCCCTCTTAAGTAACATGTCCTACGGATCTGTGATCAATTCCTCCGGCAACGTGATTGAACCGAGTTTTGAAGCCACAACAAAAGCCGCGGCCATTGAACTGCCAGAGGACACACGAATCCTGTTTACCAACACGCCTGCACCTGACGGATATCCCATCGCAGGCTTTGCATGGATGCTTGTCTATGAAAATCTTAATCAGAACAATGCGATCAGTAATCGTTTGGAAGCGGAAGAACTTATCCGGTTTCTGCTGTGGAGTATTACTGACGGGCAAGAACTTTCAAACGGGCTCGGATTTGCCCGGCTTCCAGAGGCGGCACTTGAGAAGAATTTTGATATGATCGCCAGGTTGAAGTGGAATGGTGAAGAGATCGGACGCCAGATACTTGAAGAAAACGAACTGATATAATATTCGTACTCAAAGTTACGCGGTCATATAACATTGAACTCTATCATGCACCAATCAAGCAACACAAAAGAAGTAATCCGTAAGATGCCCTCGGCTATGTATAGCTGGCTAGGAGACCGTATTTTTTCCACTGTGGCAGCTATTCTGGGCCTGACTATCATAGCCGTTACATTGGGATTGGCCTGGGTGTTATTTGATGAAGCCAGCCTCTCTTTAAGAGAGTTTGGCTTTATTGGTTTTCTTACAGGCTCCACATGGGATCCCTCCGTACAGCTGCAGTTCGGGGCCTGGCCTTTTCTTTTGGGCACGATCGTTACAAGTTTTTCGGCTCTGCTTATCGCCTTTTTTCCTGCTGTAGCGGTGGCCATATTTGCCGCAGAATACGCACCCCGGTGGCTGTCGCACATTATAGAAAACCTTGTAAACCTCATAGCTGCCATACCGAGTGTAGTTATTGGCATCTGGGGTATATTTGTTCTCGCCCCCTGGCTGCGAGACAGTGTTTATATGCCGGTATACGAGTGGGCTGAAGTGAACCAGGTATGGCTGCTTCCCATTTTAGGGAACCCAATCGGTTATGGCATAGCGACAGCAACCATTGTACTTGCCCTGATGATTGTCCCCTACACAACCTCTCTTGCCAAAGACGCCATCAAGTCAGTTCCGAAGGAACAGAGGGAAGCGTCCCGAGCTCTTGGCGCAACGCGCTGGGAAGTGATCCGGATGGCCGTGTTGCCCTATGCAAGAGGAGGAATACTCGCGGGAGCAATCCTGTCACTTGGTCGGGCCATTGGCGAAACAATGGCTGTAGCTATGCTGATCGGTAATAAAAACACCCTGCCATTTTCGATATTCGGATCGGCGGCTACAATGCCATCGGTCATTATCAACGAATTTCGTGAAGCGGTAGAAAATATCCACCTCTCCAGCCTGATGGCCATTGGATTTACTCTGTTTTTAATCTCACTCATCGTAAACCTTGCGGCAGCCTGGCTGAGCCGTAAATATTCCATCACGGGCGGGCGTGCAGTATGAGCTATAATCTGAAAAGACGCCAGATCAGAGACCGTATTATTGAGGTTCTGCTGGTTTTGAGTACCGTGATTGTCCTTCTTCCATTATTAATTATCATTTTTCATGTAGTTATTAACGGGTTTTCAGCTTTATCCTGGGAGTTTTTTACAGAAGAACTTGGATCCCCTTCAAGGGCAATACAGGGACGACCGACAGGCCTGGTGCATACTATAATCGGCACGCTGGTCGTAGACGGCCTGGCCGTAGTCCTGGCCGTCCCGATAGGCATTGGCGCCGGTATTATGCTGTCAGAATATCCTGACCACAGATTAAATCCTCTTCTTCGGGTGATGAATGACACACTGAACGGTATCCCTGCTGTTTTAAAGGGCCTTTTCGCATTCGTGTTGATCGTAAAACCGATGGGTACATTTTCAGGGATTGCAGGGGGTGTTGCGCTGGCTTTCGTGATGCTGCCAATTATTGCACGTACAACTGAAAGTGCCCTTATGAGTATTCCATGGTCTATACGCGAAGCCGGCCTGGCAATCGGCCTCCCCAGATGGAGGGTGGTCCTCTCTACGGTAATGCCTGCTGCCCGCGTGGCCCTGGTAACGGGCACACTCATCGCATTTGCCCGCGCCGCCGGTGAAGCAGCCCCGCTGTTGTTCACCTCATTTGGAAATAATTACCTGCCCATTGAATGGACAGGAATGATATTCGGGCCGGTGGATACGCTCCCGCAAAGGCTTTACAGCCTCGCTATCAGTCCCTATTCAGAATGGCACTCCATGGGATGGGCCGCGGCAATAATCCTGCTTGGTTTTGTTATCCTGACCTTTATTATAGCCAGGGTAGCTACACGAGATAAATTCCAAAATTAATAATGGGTTAAACAACATGTTACAGACATTTGCCGAACAATTAAAAACCAACTCCCAGATTCCAAACAACGTGACTACTACCAAAATAGAGAAGAAAATCCGGATGGAAACCAAAGACCTGACAGTCAGATACGGGTCCGTTACCGGAGTAAAAGATGTGAGACTAAAAATTTATGATCATCAGGTTACAGCACTGATCGGACCCTCCGGATGCGGGAAATCTACCTATTTAAGAGCTTTAAATCGGATGCACGACCTTACAAGGAGTGCTGTTGTAACGGGAGAAGTACTGCTTGATGGCAAGAATATATATGATCAGGACGTAAATCCTGTAGTCATCCGCAGGCGTGTAGGGATGGTTTTTCAAAAACCGACACCGTTTCCCACAATGTCGGTTTTTGATAATGTTGTGGCGGGCTTGAAGCTGGTCGGGATACGGGATAAAGCGGTTCTTAACGAAGTTTGTGAAAAAGCGTTACGCCAGGCTGCGCTTTTTGATGAAGTCAAAGACCGTCTTAACGCAGCTGGAGCCAGCCTCTCGGGCGGGCAGCAGCAGAGACTCTCTATCGCAAGGGCACTTGCAGTGGATCCGGAAGTACTGCTGATGGATGAACCAACCAGCTCACTTGATCCCCAGTCAACCAGCCGCATCGAAGAGTTGATACATTCACTCAAAGATAAAGTTACTATAGTTATTGTAACCCATAACATGCAGCAGGCAGCACGGGTATCCGACAGAACAGCATTTTTCTACGTGGGAAACCTGGTGGAAGCCGGAGATACAAAAACAATTTTCACAAATCCAAGTGAGAAAAGAACTGAAGATTACATTACAGGCCGATTTGGTTGATCGAGGATCAGATTATCTTCGTATAATATCTAACAAAATTAACAAAATACAATAAGGAGACTGCACGTATGCGATCAGTATTTGAAGAACATCTCAACGACCTGGAACAGGATCTTAATCTAATGGCAGAGATGGTAATCGAAGCCATTAACCGCTCCGTTCAGGCTTTGAAAGAAAAGGACGTCCAGCAGGCGAAAAAAATCAAAAAGGATGACATCCATATTAATAACAAAAGATGGGAGATTGAAGAAACATGCATTGAGCTGATAGCAACCCAGCAGCCGGTGGCATCCGACCTTCGCGAACTCATTGCTTTACTTAATATCATTACCGATCTTGAGCGCATGGGCGATTATGCGGCCGGCATTTCCAAAATCGTGATTAAGCTGGGCGAAACTCCCAATGTGAAGTCGTTTATCGACATCCCCAGAATGGCAGAAATTGCCACAGAAATGATCCATGAGTCAATGAAAGCCTATAGAGACCGCGACGACCAGTCTGCCAGGAAAATAGTTGAACGAGACGACGAGATTGATGAGCTCTACAAGCAGGTACAGCGAGAACTGATTGCCATTATGCTTGAAGACCCCAAAACAATAACCCGGTCAACCTACCTATTGTGGGCCTCCCATAACCTGGAAAGGATCGGAGACCGGGTAACCAATATATGTGAAAGAATTGTCTATCTGGTAACAGGAGAAATGATTGAGAATATTACCAAGCAGTAATTAATGAAAAAATCAGTTTTAAGCTATCAAAACAAAAAGATTGCCCTCCATATGAAGTTCTTTTTTAACTAACCTGAACTCAAATATATCCTTCTTGAAAATGAAAATCACAAATCAGAATAAAAAAAATCTCCTGAATATATTAATGTTTCCTTTATGTCAATTCAAGAGAATGGCGGGGCTTTTAATGTGGCCCAGCTTCAGGCTCAGGGCTCCGAGTCGATTCAGCAATCACCATTACGGGGACCTGAAATCATCAATACGGAAAACTTTACGATGACATTGGGAAGCCGGCTTCAGGTGCGGTATAATTACCTGGAACGGGATAATGATTCATCAGTGAGTAATTTCAGTATTCGCAGGGCGCGGTTCTCACTTGGCGGGCGGGCATACGAACATTTCGGATATGCTATGCAGCTCGAATTGGCAGGCAGCAGCGTAAAGATCTTAGATGCCAATGTCCGCTATCAACTGGCCCCGTTTGCAACTTTTTGGGCAGGACAGGGTAAAGCATTTTTTGGAAGACAGCAGCTAAACTCTTCCGGAAATCTTAATTTTGTAGACCGTACCCTCGTGGATGGCCGATTTTCAGCGGGCCGCCAGGCGGGAATTGCCCTTATCGGGAAAAATGATTCAGAAACCTTCGAGTACAATCTTGGTATTTATAACGGCACGGGCATCAATACACCCAATCCCAACAACAAACACATGTTCGTAGCGAGAGTTGTACTGACCCCGCTTGGAGCCTATTCGCCGGTAGAGAGTGCTCACGATTATCCCGACTCACCCCTGTTTGCCATCGGCGCTTCAGGGTTACATACCTTTACCGGCACCGGGCCAAATGAAACGAAAATAAACAGGCTGAATATAGAAGGAGCATTTAAAATAAAAGGCTGGAATACCACCTCCGAACTCTACCTGGAAGAGGCAATGCCTGTAGGAGATGACCGATTCACAACAACCGGATGGTATATCCAGAGTGGTTTTCTATTTCCCAACCGCCGCAACGAAATCGCCTTGCGTTACGGAATTATTTCCCCAAATAATGTCCCTCTTAATTCTGATGTCATTGAAATAGGCGGATCGGTAAGCCACTACATATTACAGCACAGAGCTAAAATTCAGGCAGACATAAGGAACGTGGAAAGAAAAGCCCTGAATACCAATAACCCTGAGTTTCGGTTACAGCTGCAGCTGACGCTTTAATCAATAGGTGATCAATATTGGCCTTCAGAAATTCATACTTTGGATGCGTAAAAGGCCGGGTGAATCAGCTCAATATACTCCCTGAATTGAATAAAAATTACTTTCCAAAAAGTATTTACTCGGCTATTCAGAAGGGCTAACCTTTTTATCTGTTCTTGAAAAATCATTATTGCTTAATACCTCGGACAATATGGACTGCTCAATATAGCTTCGCTGGTGTGATTTAGCGGGTAATCGAATAATCAAATGAACCTCACCGGCCGTCGGCACCTGTATAGTTACACGAGGCTCTACAGTGGGGATATCAAACCCTTTTGTTTCACTTAATTGCTTCATATGTTCTCGAACTTCTTCAATATAGGGCTGACAATGCCGATTTGCAGATTCCAGAAATATTCCTTGAGCAGCCTGCCAATTGTCTTCACGTTTAAAGGGTATGGTAAAAACATGGAGAATATAATCGTTAGTATAACTTTCGTTAATTACCGGTTCTGAAACAAATAACGAATTCGGAATAACAGACATCCGACCTGTTCGTTGGTGGGTGATTTTGCCCGGTCCCACTTCCAGTATGGTTGTAGCAAGTAAATTTTGATCAATCACATCCCCACGGAAATCTTTGATTTGTATTCGATCCCCCAAGTCAAAAGATCTCGAAACACTCTTGAGCACGGATCCGGAAACACATAGTAGGAGCTCTTTGGTAGCAACTACCAAGGCAACAGCAAGGGCCACCATCGACAGGGCAAGCGTTCGAAGTTCAGAACCCCATATAAACACAAGGCCTAACAAAAGAAACAAAATAAACCCATTCCGAGTTTGTACCAGCCACTTGCGCCGAAGCTCAATAGAGTCGACATTCTTTCGAATATAACGGGAAACCAAAAATCGAAAAATAAGTGTGGTAATTATGAGAATGGCAGTACTAATAAGTAGCCCATAGACAGAACTTGATACTGAAAAATTTTCTAAATTCAACTCTAACTCTTTTAACATTTTTTAAAACTACTTATACATTTTAATTCAAATAGGCCAGACATAATTAACTAACTGCTATTTACATTCTGTTATCGTTTCTTGTTTAACAAAAAAGATTGCATTCTCACAGCTAAATACTGATATATACTGCATAGCATAAGCAAATGTAATTATCATTGTCGGAAAAATAACAAAATATTCATTGTATCATGTTAAAGAATTTTGCTCATGGTAACGCTTTAAATATTATCTCGAGAAGAAGCATCCTACATATTTATACACCAAATGTATTACTAGCCATAGTAAGTCAACTGGGCAAATACAGACAGTTCGTATTAGAAATTTAAATCATTTTTTCATCCTTTTAATTTATATTGGTGATGCAATTCAATAAAAAACCATAAACCCACTTCATTCACCATGAGAAAAATCATACTACCCCTAGCCCTGATATTCTCATTTTTTTTTACCGGTTCCGTTCCATTTGAAACCGATGAGATTAAAACATTCATTCTGGTTCGTCATGCAGAAAAAGTGGATGACAGCCAAGATCCTGAACTCTCAGAAGAGGGAATTGCTCGTTCATATTATCTTGATTATATGCTTGAGCAACTGAACCCTGACGCTATCTACACATCACCCTACAACCGAACACGCGAGACGATCCATCAAATCGCTGAACGTTACAGCATCGAACCTATCGTTTATGATCCTCAATCCCAGGACATATTGGTAAAAGAGTGGCTGGAATCGGAGAATGGGTTTACTTACGTGATCTCCGGACACTCAAATACAATTCCGGAATTGGCCAATCTTCTGCTAAACCGAACCCACTTTGAAGAGGATTTTGATGAATCAGATTATGGAAATCTACTAATCATAACTGTTACAAATAACGAATCCAACATTCTGCATCTTCGATATTAAATATTTGCACTACTTCAACCAAAAGGGTTCAATATCAAGAACCCCGACTGTCAAGTCGCAGTGCAAGATGTAACAGTAGGAATCAGGTCGGATCAATAGGTATCCATTACCAAAAACTCAAAAATCTATGTAATGGAAAATCTCCTACCATCTATAAAACCCGAAGGGTTCAATGTTAATAACCTTGGCTACCAAGTAGGGTATTCCAAAAAATTCAATTTTACACTTTCAAAAAAACTTTCATCTGCTTACCTTATCTAAACCTTTAAATAGAGCAGATGAAAAAGCTCCCTCCGACAGATTTTTTACGAACAAACTTCGCCCTCAAATCCGACCCGGTTTCCGTAGTCGGATTTTTTTTGGTTTTCTGCTTTCTCATAATCCCCTTTGAAAACGTAACTAACTATGACTCCAGCTACACCAGATCATAAACCCGCAATACTCGCACTCTCTGATGGCACAACCGTTAAGGGACGATCCATTGGAGCCATCGGTACAGCCGGTGGTGAACTCTGCTTCAATACCAGTATGTCCGGATATCAGGAGATTTTTACCGATCCCAGTTACTATGGGCAACTCATGATGATGACCTATCCTCATATCGGAAATTATGGCACCATGAGTCGGGACGATGAAGCGCATAAGGTGATGATCGCCGGACTCATCGTTCGCTCATTCTCCGACGACTTCAGTAATCCATTGGCCGATGGAAGCCTCCAAACATACCTCGACCGAAATAACGTCGTAGGCATTTCCGGAGTCGACACCCGGATGCTGGTCCGCCATATCCGAACAAAAGGTGTGATGAACGCCGTGATCAGTTCAGAGATTCTGGATGAAAATGAACTGGTCAAAAAAGCCAAAGAGTGGGACTCCATGGTTGGACTGGAACTGGCTACCAAAGTAACCCGAAATGAAGCTCAAACCGTCTCTTCTGATGGACCTTATAAAGTGGCCGCTTTCGACTACGGTATCAAACAGAACATCATTAACAATTTTGTGGCTCGCGGATGTACATTGAGAATATTTCCTGCTGAAGCTGATTTGGACGAGGTGAAAGCATGGAATGCCGATGGCTACTTTTTCAGCAATGGCCCTGGAGATCCCAACGCTTCTTCACATTATGGCCTCCCCATGGTAGAGTACGCAAAATCTACCGGAAAACCTCTGTTTGGCATCTGTCTCGGCCACCAACTCATGGCACTCTCCGAAGGCATTCCCGTTAAAAAAATGTTTGTAGGCCATCGGGGAGCCAACCAACCGGTTAAAAATGTAGAAACAGGATTGGTCGAAATCAGCACGCAAAATCACGGATTTGCCGTCGATGAAAATGCCCTTGATGAGTCCAAAGCGGAAGTCACTCATATCAATTTGAATGACAACACCATTGAAGGACTTAAGTTTAAATCGTTCAAAGGAATGTCGGTTCAGTATCACCCGGAAGCATCCCCCGGCCCCCACGATTCATCTTATCTGTTCGATCAGTTTCTGGATATGATCAAAGAAGCACATTCATAAATCAATTTATTCAAACAAATTAATATATAAACTATGCCACGTCGCAACGACATAAGTAAAATTCTGATTATCGGTTCCGGTCCCATAGTAATTGGCCAAGCTTGTGAATTTGATTATTCCGGTACACAGGCCTGTCGATCTCTTCAAGAAGAGGGGTATAAAGTGGTTCTGATCAATTCGAACCCTGCAACAATCATGACCGACCCGATGATGGCCGATTCCATCTATCTGAAACCGCTCACCACTACTTCCATCAAAGAAATTGTGGAGATCGAAAAACCGGACGCCGTACTTCCCACGATGGGAGGACAAACCGCACTTAACCTCGCCCGTGACCTTCAACATGAAGGATACTGGACAAAAATGGGGGTCAAAATCATCGGAGTGAATATGGATGCGGTCGATATCACGGAAGACCGGCAACTCTTCAGAGACCTGATGGAAAAAATTGGAATTGAGCAGTGTAAAAGCCGAACCGCACACTCGTTACTCGACGCCAAAGAGATTGTTGAAGAACTAGGCGGTTTGCCAATTGTTATTCGGCCATCCTTTACCCTTGGCGGTACCGGCGGCGGAATTGTGTGGAGTGAAGATCAGTTTGAACGGAAAGTACTCCGTGGACTGGAGTTGAGTCCGGTTCACCAGGTACTGATTGAAGAGAGTATTTTTGGTTGGAAAGAGTTTGAATTGGAGCTGTTACGTGATGATAATAATAATGTAGTGATCGTCTGCCCGATCGAAAATCTCGATCCAATGGGCGTTCACACCGGCGATTCCGTCACCGTTGCCCCTACTCAGACACTCACCGATAAACAGTATCAGCTACTGCGGGATGCAGCCATACATATGATGAGATCGATTGGAGAGTTTGCAGGTGGCTGTAATGTACAGTTTGCAATGGAACCCGGCAGTGATCGGTTAGTCGCCATTGAGATCAACCCCCGAGTGAGTCGGTCATCCGCGCTAGCCTCTAAGGCAACCGGTTATCCAATCGCGAAGATAGCCACGAAACTGGCTGTTGGATATACTCTTGATGAACTTCCCAATCCAATCACTCAGGTTTCATCCGCATGTTTTGAACCGTCCATTGATTATGTTGTTGTAAAGATACCACGATTCAATTTTGATAAGTTTTCCGGAGTTGATGAAGAGCTGAGTACACAGATGAAAGCGGTGGGCGAGGTGATGGCCATCGGCCGAACTTTCCCGGAAGCGCTGAATAAAGCGTGGCAATCCCTCGAAATCGGCAGAGCCGGACTGGGTGCCGACGGATATAGTGAACCGGATCGGAAAATGGTGCGCGAACGATTGTTGAAACCCTATTGGGATCGCACCCTGCAGATCCGGAACGCATTTAAGTATGGGACATCGGTTGAAGAGCTTGCAGATATCACCAAAGTAGACCCCTGGTTTTTGCAGCAGATTCGATATATGGTAAGCCTCGAAAACAGAACGGAAGGTCAATCGTTGGAGAGCCTCACGAAAGAGGATTTCTATGAAGTAAAACGAGCCGGGTTTTCTGATGTTCAAATTGCCTGGTTGTTGAGTAAAAGCGGCAAAAAAGTCACGGAAAATGAGGTTCGAAATAGACGCCTTTCACTGGGATTGAAGCCGAGTTTCAAGATGGTGGATACCTGTGCGGCCGAGTTCCCGGCTGAGACTCCATATTATTACTCAACATATGAAACGGAAAATGAGAGTATTGTCACCGATAAAAAGAAAGTGATGATTCTGGGCAGCGGGCCTAACCGGATCGGACAGGGAATCGAGTTTGATTACTCCTGTGTTCATGCTGTACTAGCTGCTCAGGAGATGGGTTATGAAGCGATCATGGTGAACTGTAATCCGGAAACCGTCTCTACAGATTTTGATATTGCGGACAAACTCTATTTTGAGCCGGTCTATTGGGAACGGGTACTGGATATTTTTGAACATGAAAAACCGGAAGGAGTGATTCTGCAAGTAGGCGGACAAACCGCCCTC
>Ga0222634_1000655_pt1 | contig 14381 bp, 13 predicted proteins | sample AntAcemetageno50_FD_179807 | JGI IMG/M metagenome (GOLD analysis project Ga0222634, IMG submission 179807) | Saline water microbial communities from Ace Lake, Antarctica - #50 | ecosystem: Environmental > Aquatic > Non-marine Saline and Alkaline > Saline | place: Antarctica: Ace Lake | collected...
CTGTGGGTGAAGGATGGTTTCCGCTTCGACACCGGCCCTTCCTGGTATTTGATGCCCGAAGTCTTTGACCACTGGTACCGCTTGATGGGAACAAGCGCCGCAGAGCACTTGACGCTGACGAAGCTCGACCCCGGGTACCGGGTCTATTTTGAGCCAGACGTAGACCAGAAGGCGGATTTTGTTGATGTCCGGGCGAGCAGGGAAGACAACCTTGCGTTGCTCGAAGAAATGGAGCCCGGCTCCAGGGCGAGCATGGAGAAGTATTTGGACTCCGCCAAGGAGACCTATGAGATGGCGAAAGAGTATTTTCTATACACGTCATTTCAGGACCTTCGCCCTCTGCTCGCGAGAGAGGTTCTCCAGCGCACTGGGACACTGGTGCGTTTGTTGACAACACCAATCATGTCGTTTGTCAAAAGGCACACTACAAACCCTCGCATCCAGCAACTGTTGGGCTATCCGGCGGTGTTTTTGGGCTCCAGCCCCTACTTGGCCCCCAGCATGTTCCACTTGATGTCGCATTTGGACCTCGAAGACGGAGTCCTCTATGCAGAAGGCGGCTTCACCCGGGTGATTGATTCGATGCGGGAGATTATCGAAGACCACGGGGTGAAGGTGCTGACGGGCGCCCGGGTCAACGCGATTTGCACCGAACGCATTCGAGGAAAAGCTCGAGCTACCGGCGTGACCTACAAAGATGCCGATGGTCACCCACACACCCTTTCCGCGGACATGGTCGTCTCGACCACTGATCTTCACCACAGTGAGACACAGTTGTTGCCCGAGGAGTTGCGAACGTATCCCCAAAGCTGGTGGGATAAAAAGGTTGCCGGCCCCAGTGCAGTGTTGTTGTACCTCGGTGTCAAGGGCGACGTTCCCGAGCTTCTTCACCACAGCCTGTTCTTCACGGCAGACTGGGAGGACAACTTTTCCCAGATTTTTGCGAATAAACCCACTGTTCCCGACCCTGCTTCTTTGTATGTGTGCAAGCCCAGCGCCACGGACACCAGTGTTGCTCCGGCGGGCCACACCAATCTGTTTTTCTTGGTCCCTGTGCCAGCGGACGTTTCTTTGGGGCGCGGGGGTATGAATGGACTGGGGGATGCGAGAGTGGAAGAAATTGCCGACCGCTCCATCGCACAGGTTTCCCGCTGGAGCGGCGTTCACGATTTGGCTGAGCGTATTGTGGTGCGTCGGAGCGTGGGCCCGGCCGACTTTGCTGGGGAACTCAATGCCTGGAAAGGAACAGCTCTGGGACCTGCGCACACGCTGATGCAAAGTGCATTGTTTAGGGCCGGAAACGTCAGCAAGAAGGTCACTGGACTTTATTACGCAGGATCATCGACCATTCCCGGTATTGGCCTGCCGATGTGTTTGATCAGTGCAGAAGTGCTGGTCAAGCGTGTACGCGGTGACGTGTCGACTGGCCCACTGCCTGAACCATTGATGCCGGTGGCATAAGGGCCGATGTCCTATCTCTATCTGGCAAGCCTGATTTTAGCCCTTCTGGGCACAGGCTTGCTCGATTTTCGTCACCGTTTGGCGCTTTTCGGCGGCGCCGCCTGGCGAACACTAGGCGTCCTCGCCATTGCGGTTGTATTCTTCCTGGTGTGGGACGTGGTGGGCATTGCCACCGGCGTGTTCTTTCGGGGCAGTGGCCCGTGGATGACAGGAATCCTTTTAGGCCCTGAGCTCCCTCTGGAAGAACTGTTCTTTCTGCTCCTGTTGAGCTACTCCACTCTTGTCTCCTACCTATTGGCCTACAAGTCATTGGGGAGGAAGGAGAAAGCATGACGTACTGGCTGATCAACCTCCCCTTCCTCCTGCTGGCAACCCTCTTCTTGGGCGTCGCACTCGGTAAAGGCGCGCGCCCAAGGATTCTGCCCTGGTTTATCGCCCTGGCAATCATGATGACGCTGACGGCCGTGTTCGATAACGCCATTATCGGGTTCGGACTGGTCGACTACGACGAAGCGTTAATCAGTGGCGTCCGCGTTGGCTTTGCCCCTCTCGAAGACTTTGCCTACACACTCGCGGGGCTGATGATCATTCCCGCCCTGTGGCACCTTCTTGCGCAAAAGCGGGGTGACGGCTAATGGAGGCATTGTGGACCATGGCGTTGAGCTCGAGGCCCGTGAGCTGGGTGAACACGGCTATCCCCTTTGCGTTGGCCTACTACGTCGTTGCAGAGGAGCTCACCCCCGCTCTCCTTGTCGGATGTATCTTTTTCCTGATCCCCTACAACTTCTTGATGTACGGCATTAACGATGTTTTTGATTACGAGTCCGACCTTCGTAACCCCCGCAAGGGGGGCGTTGAAGGAGCACTTCTTCCCCCGCACCTGCATCGCACCACACTGGTAGCCAGCGTTGGGGTGGCAGCGCCCTTTATCGCCGTCCTTGTGGCCTGGGGCTCGCTCAGGTCATCGGGTGTTCTCGCCTTGAGTCTCCTTTTTGTGGTGGCGTATTCGGCCAAGGGCCTGCGGTTTAAAGAGATTCCTTTTGTGGACTCGCTTACCTCAAGCGCGCACTTTGTCCTTCCTGCTGTGTATGGAGTTGTGCTGGCTGGCGGGTCCCTCACCCCTCTCACCGTGACGCTGCTGGGGGCGTTCCTACTGTGGGGGATGGCGTCCCACGCTTTTGGCGCGGTGCAGGACGTGCTGGCGGACCGAGAAGCGGGAGTGGGGTCTATCGCCACCGTAATTGGTGCACAAGGAACGGTGCGGTTCGCCCTCCTTCTCTATGCTCTCGCCGGTGCGGTGATGCTTACCACACCGTGGCCGTTGCCGGTGATAGCGCCGGTGGCACTCCTGTACATGTTCGCGGTTGTGCCGTGGTGGCAGGTCAGCGACGAGAACGCTGAGTCAGCAAATCGCGGGTGGAAATGGTTTTTGTTATTGAACTTTATTGCCGGTGCTGTTGTGGTGTTGGTGCTTTTTGAATGGTGGGATGTTAAGGGCTAGTGATGCCCGGCTCAACGTCTACGGAGCCCTGGGTCTTAAGGAAGGTGATGCGCACGTAATTCGCAACGCCGGCGGTGTCATTACGGAAGACGAGATCCGGTCCCTGGCGATTAGCCAGCGTCTTTTGGGCACTAAGGAAATCATCCTCATCCACCACACGGATTGCGGAATGTTGACGTTCACGGATGATGAGTTTAAGAATGCCAGTACCGAGGAGACGGGTCTGAGGCCCGCTTGGGCACCGGAAGCATTGTCTGACCCAGCGGAAGATGTGAAGCAGTCGATTAGACGCGTGGCAGGTTCACCTTTTATCCCCCACCGTGACCAGGTGCGCGGCTTCGTATTCAACGTCGCCACGGGAGCGCTAGAGGAAGTGCACGCTTCCTCGAGGTGCCGGGTTCAGCTCCTTGGCATCTTGACGAAAATCATGAGGACCAAGCCGACGGCTAACACCGTCATGATGCCAAGGATGCCCCAGTACTGGGCGCCACCAATGGAGATGAATACCGCCCACAGCGTAGGCGTGAGGAAGCTCACAGCACGACCGGTGGTGGCATAGAGGCCAAAAATTTGGCCTTCTTGGCCCGCGGGCGTGATGCGAGCAAGGAACGAGCGGGATGCTGCCTGGGCCGGTCCGACGAACAAGGAGAGCACCATTCCTCCCACCCAGAAAGCGGTTGCTCCCGCATCGCGGAGGAAAAAGAGGGAGAAGCCAGCCGCCAAGAGCCCCGCGAGTGATACGAGAATGACCCGCCTCGGACCAGCGATGTCATCAAGGCGCCCGGCAAGGATCGTACTCAGCCCGGCGCCCAGGTTGGCAGCAATGCCAAATATCAAAACTTCGGCCGCACTAAAGCCGTAGGTGATGGCGGCAAGCACGCCGCCAAACGTGAAGACGCCGGCGAGACCGTCTCGGAAAATCGCACTCGCGAGGAGAAACCAGAACGTGGTTCGGGATGTTTTGAACAGCTCGACGACGTCGCGGGCAAGAACACCGTAGCTTGCGAAGAAGTTGACCTTCACCGCGTCCTTACTGCGCGGCACTTCGGGCACAAAGAGCAGGATGGGGAGGGAGAAAAGGAGAGTCCAGGCAGCACAGAACACGGCAATCGACCGGATGTCGATGCCGTTGTCACTTCCTAAACCAAACACATCGCCTTCAATGAATCCGAAGTAGGAGACCAAGAGCGCAACAATTCCGCCGAGGTACCCAAAGCCCCACCCGAGTCCGCTGACGCGCCCTACGGTCGAAGGCTTGGCAACCTGAACCAGCATGGCGTTGTAGTTGACATTCGCGATATCGGCAAATACGTTCCCCACGGCGACAAGGGTGACCCCCAGCCAGAAGAAAGCGGGGGCTGCTTCGACAAAGAACATCGCAGCTTGGGCCACGACAACCAACCCGGTGTTTACCCCCAGCCACAGTTTCCGGCGCCCTGAACGATCCGATCGCTGCCCGAACACGGGAGCGAGAAGCGCGACGAGAACACCCGCGGCAGCAATAGCGAAGCCCAGGTCACGCGAGAGGATGGCGAGCCCTGCGTCGTAGCGGGCGTCGCCGTCACCGAGGGCGCGGATGTCGTCGGGAAGAAAAATCGAGCTGGTGACGTAGACGGTGAAGACAAAGGTGGTAATCACGCTGGCAAAGGGTTGTGTGGCCCAATCCCAGAGAGCCCAGGACCAGACCCGACGTCGGGGGATGGTCTCATTTTCATTGAGAGACAAGCCCACAACCGCAAGGGCATCCGTGTCAGCGAGTGGTGCGCGGTTAGCGGAGTTGGAGGAACCATCGTTGGTCATGGAACTACCGTAGTCGGGGTGGGAGGACTTTGGTCAAATGTGGAGTGACGGCGCGCGAAGGGGGCAGTGTGTGTCCCGAGGAGAATCTGAGTCGATGTCGCTCAGATTCTCCCGCGCTGACTTGACACGGAGGCAGCTTATGCCACAAACTTGAGTCGCATCGACTCATATCTGAGTACCAGAACAACGTAAGGGGCAGGCCAGATGGCACGCGCAGTAGGAATTGACTTAGGAACCACGAATTCAGTGGTGGCCGTACTCGAAGGTGGAGAACCCACTGTTATCGCCAACGCGGAAGGCTTGAGGACCACCCCCTCCGTCGTGGCATACACGAAAGACGGCGAAGTACTCGTCGGTGAAACTGCGAAGCGTCAGGCCGTGACCAACGTTGACCGGACAATTTCTTCCGTGAAACGCCACATGGGCACCGACTGGATACAAGAAATCGACGACAAGAAGTACACACCCCAGGAAATCTCTGCGCGCATTCTTGCAAAGCTCAAGCGCGACGCCGAGCAGTACCTCGGCGAAGCCGTCGCGGACGCTGTCATTACGGTCCCCGCATATTTTAACGACGCAGAGCGCCAAGCAACCAAGGAAGCCGGAGAAATTTCCGGCCTCAACGTTTTGCGCATCATCAACGAACCAACCGCTGCAGCCCTCGCTTACGGTTTGGACAAGGGTAAAGAAGACGAACTCATTTTGGTCTTCGACCTTGGCGGGGGAACGTTTGATGTTTCCCTCCTTGAGGTGGGAAAGGATGACGAGTTTTCTACCATTCAGGTGCGGTCCACTGCCGGTGACAACCGCCTCGGCGGAGATGACTGGGATGAGCGCGTCGTTGACTACTTGGCTAAGCGCTTCAAGGAGACCACGGGAGTCGACGTCTCCAAAGACAAGATTGCGAAGCAGCGCCTGAAGGAAGCAGCCGAGCAGGCCAAGAAAGAACTCTCCACCTCGTCGAGCACTCAAATCCAGCTCCCCTACCTGTCCTTGACCGATAGCGGGCCAGTAAATCTCGATGAGACTCTGTCTCGCGCAAAGTTCGAAGAGCTGACCAAGGATCTGTTGGAGCGCACAAAGAAGCCCTTCGCCGACGTCATCAAAGAGGCCGGCGTAAAGCTGGCCGATATCTCCCACGTCGTGATGGTCGGAGGTTCGACCAGGATGCCTGCCGTTACTGCATTGGTTACCGAATTGACAGGGGGCCGCGAGCCCAACAAGGGCGTCAACCCCGACGAGGTTGTCGCAGTGGGAGCGGCTCTTCAAGCCGGCGTGCTGGTGGGAGAACGCAAAGACGTCTTGCTCATCGATGTAACCCCTTTGAGCCTCGGAATCGAGACTAAGGGCGGCATCATGACCAAACTTATTGAGCGCAACACCGCTATTCCGACCAAGCGCAGCGAAACCTTCACCACGGCGGATGACAACCAGCCCTCGGTGTCGATTCAGGTTTTCCAAGGGGAGCGCGAGTTCACCAAGGACAATAAAGCACTTGGTAACTTTGAGCTCACGGACATCGCACCGGCACCCCGCGGTATTCCTCAGGTAGAAGTCACCTTCGACATTGACGCGAATGGAATCGTCCACGTGTCTGCCAAAGACAAAGGCACGAGCAAAGAACAGTCGATGACCATCACCGGCGGATCCTCACTTCCTAAGGAAGACATTGAGCGCATGGTGCAGGAGGCAGAAGAGCACGCCGCAGACGACAAGAAGCGTCGTGAAGTTGCCGAGGAGCGCAACTCTGCAGAACAACTCGCGTATTCGGTGGAGAAGCTGCTTAAAGACAACGATGAGAAACTGCCCGACGACGTCAAATCTGAGGTGCAGGCGGACCTCGATGCTCTCAAGTCGGCGCTTGCCGGTGATGACGATGCCGCTGTCAAAGCGGCATCCGAGACTCTCAGCCAGAGCCAGACCAAAATTGGTGAAGCCCTTTACGCCGAAGACGGTGATGCCGGTGCTGAGGCTCCCGACGCCCCTGTCGATGAGGATGAAGACATCGTTGATGCCGAGGTTGTGGACGAAGACACCGACGACACTGCGGACAAGAAGAAGCCATGATGGCTGCTTCAGAACAACCACACGGGGAAGAGGAGGAGGCAGAGGAACCTCTCTTTACCGACAAGCGACGCGTTGACCCCGAAACAGGTGACGTTCGTCCTGAGGCAGTGCAAGCTGTCTCGGGAGACGGCATCACGGAGGAAGACCTGGAGCTTTTGGCCGATGCAGAACGCGATTTGGTCGCGGAATACCGTGACCGAGCGGCTCGTGCTGAAGCGGAACTTCAAAACTTCCGGACCCGGGTGGAACGCGACCGTCAGGCTAATCGCGATGCGGTCATCGCCGAAGTCATTCGCGGCATGCTTCCCGTGATGGATGACCTAGATCGGGCTGAGGCCCACGGCGACCTTGCCGGTGGACCCCTCGAGATGGTGGCCCAGAAGCTTCGGAGCAGTTTTGAGCGTTACGGGCTTACCGCTGTCGGGGAAGTCGGCGAGGCATTTGACCCAGCCCGTCATCAAGCGATGGTGCGCCTGCCTGAAGAGGGTGCCGTGGGCGAAACCGTGGCCGATGTCATTGAAGGCGGATACGCCCTGGGGGACCGTTTGATTCGACCCGCCAAAGTGGCCGTCAAGGTCCCCGCAAACGAATAGCAAGAGGAGGTGAGCGAATGGCTAGTCAAGACTGGTTAGAAAAAGACTTCTACGAGATTCTTGGAGTCTCGAAGGACGCATCTGAGGCGGACATTAAGAAGTCCTATCGTTCACTGGCGAGAAAACACCACCCCGATGCAAATCGGGAAGACGCGTCCGCGGAAGGACGATTTAAAGAAGTGTCCGAAGCCTATGCGGTGCTCTCTGACAAGGACGAGAGATCCGAATACGATCAGATCCGCGCCATGCAATCCGGGGGTCCGCGGTTCAGTGCCGGTGGCTCTCAGGGTGGTTTTGAAGACGTGTTTGGTGGCATGTTCGGTGGCGGCGCTCCTCGCGGTGCGCCCTCGGGGGATTACGGCGATCTCTTTTCAGGGCTCTTTAGAGGGGGAGGCGGGGGATATGGCGGCTACCGTGAGCCCAGCAAAGGTCGCGATGTTGCTTCACGGGTCACCCTTGGATTGAAAACCGCGCTGGCGGGAACAGATGTGACGTTAGAGGGGCCTGGCGGGTCAAAAATTACTGCCCGCGTTCCCTCCGGCGTGAAAGACGGCCAAAAGATTCGAGTGCGCGGGAAAGGCCACCCCAGTCCGGATGGCGGCACTGCCGGCGACGTCCTCATCACGGTGGTCGTTTCTAAGCATCAGATTTATGCTCGAGATGGCGACAACCTGCGCATGGAAGTGCCCGTCACTTTTGGGGAGGCAGCCCTCGGTGCCACCATTGAGGTCCCCACTATTGACGGGGACATTATCAAAGTTAAGGTTCCTGCAGGAACTCCCAGTGGAAAGATTCTCCGCGTCAAGGGACGAGGTGTCCGGGCGGGGGACGTTCTGGGAGATCTCCTCGTGGAGTTGCAGGTTGCCGTTCCTGCACACCTTTCTGCCGCTGCGAAAGGGTATCTGGAAAAATTGATGTCTGCCCTTCCGAAAGAAAACCCCCGCGACGATCTGATTAAAAGAGCTCAAGGTAGGTAGTCGCCATGGAGACACCGCTGTTCTCGATTACTGCGGCAGCAGAGCTCGCCGGGATGCATCCGCAAACGCTCCGGCAATATGACCGTTTAGGTCTGGTTTCTCCCACTCGCACCGGCGGTCGCACCAGACGGTACTCAATGAAAGATGTTGTTCAGCTGCGTGAAGTCTCCCGGCTCAGCGCTGAGGGACTCAATCTCGAGGGCATCAAAAGAATTGTCGAATTGGAAAGCCAAGTTGACACCTTGACCAAGCGAGTGCGTGGTTTGGAAGGCGCGCTTGCTGATGAGATGCTGGCCCGTTCGGGGCGTCGCATCTTTGCCGCTGGCGCCCAAGGCGACGTCACTCCGCTGCGCGCCGGAGAAAGAGCAAAAAGAGCAACACAAATGGTGGTCTGGAGTCCTTTAAGAGGCACCGTCGTGCCAGCACCCACCAAAAGCTTGGGGGAAGGTTAGATGGCAAACAGTGGTTCCGCACAAGAGCCCGGCAAGAGTGCGCTGGAGCAATATGGACTGAACTTGACCGATATCGCACGGGAAGGAAAACTTGACCCCGTCATTGGACGCGACGCAGAGATTCGCCGCGTCTCCCAGGTGTTGACCAGGCGTACAAAGAACAACCCGGTCCTCATCGGAGAACCAGGTGTCGGAAAGACCGCGGTGGTAGAGGGACTCGCTCAGCGCATTGTTGCCGGCGACGTGGCAGATTCTCTCAAAGGCAAACAACTCATTTCTCTCGACATTGCCGCAATTGTCGCCGGAGCTAAGTACCGCGGTGAATTTGAAGAGCGCCTTAAAGCGGTGCTCAAAGAGATTAACGATGCAGAGGGTCAAATCATCACCTTCGTCGACGAGCTCCACACCCTCATGGGTGCAGGAGGGGGTGAAGGCTCGGTTGCTGCTGCCAACATGCTGAAGCCGATGTTGGCCCGGGGCGAGCTTCGCCTTATTGGGGCGACGACGCTCAATGAATACCGCGAATTCATCGAAAAAGACGCGGCACTGGAACGTCGCCTCCAGCAAGTTTTTGTGGGAGAGCCCAGCGTGGAAGATACCGTAGCAATCCTCCGTGGCCTCAAAGAGCGTTATGAAGCTCACCACAAAGTGGTGATTGCCGATAGCGCTTTGGTGGCAGCTGCGACGCTCTCCAGCCGATACATCAGCGCCCGCCAACTGCCGGATAAGGCCATTGATCTCATGGACGAAGCGGCGAGCCGGTTGAAAATGGAGATTGAATCGTCGCCCGTGGAAATTGACGAACTTCGCCGCAGTGTTGATCGCTTGCGCATTGAAGAACTAGCACTCAAGAAAGAGAAAGACGACGCGTCGAAGGATCGCCTCAAGAAGCTGCGCGAGGACCTTAACGTTAAAGAGAAAGAACTCTCGGCGCTCCAAGAGCGCTGGGCCTCGGAGAAAGCGTCCTTGCAAGGTGTGGGCGAGCTAAAAACTAAGCTCAGTGAGGCTCGTATCGATCTTGACCGTGCCATGCGAGAGGGCAACTATCAAGAAGCTTCCAAGCTCAATTACGAGGTGATTCCCGGTTTCGAAGCGTCAATTGCGGCGGCGGAGTCCGAGGAGCGCAGTGATGACCGAATGGTGAACGACCAGGTCACGGACGAAGACATTGCAGCCGTCGTGGCGGCATGGACGGGAATTCCTGTCGACAAGCTCACACAGGGCGAGGGCGAGCGCCTGCTGCATTTGGAGTCGGAGCTTGCACGGCGATTAGTCGGCCAAAAAGACGCGGTTGCCGCGGTCAGCGACGCCGTGCGCCGGACCCGCGCAGGGTTGAGTGACCCCGGTCGCCCGACCGGTTCCTTCTTGTTCCTGGGCCCCACTGGCGTGGGGAAGACGGAACTTGCTAAAGCTCTTGCAGACTATCTTTTTGATGACGAGAAAGCGCTCGTGCGCATCGACATGAGCGAGTACGGCGAGAAGTTCTCCGTGTCCCGCTTGATTGGTGCCCCTCCTGGATATGTGGGTTATGAGCAGGGTGGTCAACTCACCGAAGCGGTTCGTCGCCGACCCTATTCGGTCATCCTCTTGGATGAGGTCGAAAAGGCGCACCCAGAGGTGTTCGACCTGCTGTTGCAGGTCCTAGACGACGGCCGTTTGACAGATGGGCAAGGTCGCACGGTGGACTTTAGAAATACGATTCTGGTGTTGACGTCGAATTTGGGATCGAGTTATCTCACAGATGAATCGATGCCCTGGGGCGACAAAGTTGCCGCTGTTCAGGAAGAAGTCCGCAGAGCGTTTAAGCCAGAGTTTGTCAACCGTTTGGATGACATTGTGGTCTTCTCCACGCTGAGCAGTGAAGATCTGGGTCAAATTGTCGAAATCACGGTTGACCGTTTGCAAAAACGTTTGAGTGAGCGTCGCCTTGAGCTTGCGGTCACCCCAGCAGCGCGTTTGTGGCTGGCAGACAATGGGTATGACCCGACGTACGGGGCAAGACCCCTGCGTCGTCTGATGCAAAAAGAGATTGATGACAAGCTCGCGCAAGCCCTCCTTGGAGGCTCCATCAAAGATGGTGACACCGTCCGGGTGGATCTTATGGAAGACAAGTCCGGCCTTGTCGTCCAACCTTTTAGCATGGACTGATACCGTAGAAATTTCGTGATGAGACAGGACATTTTCCGCAATGGATAACATTTCCCAGCGTTCTTTCGCTATTAACCCACTACTGGAACAGCGATGGAGCCCCAGGGCTTACTCTGCAACACACGTGGTGGATGAGAACGAGCTAGGCCCCTGTTTTGAAGCGGCCAGATGGTCGCCCTCTTCGAGCAATAGTCAGCCGTGGTCGTTCGCGGTCGGGTTCAGAGGAGATGCCGTGTTCTCGATGATCATCGACTCAATGGTCGCGGGCAATGCCCTGTGGGGGAAGAATGCGAGCGCTCTGGTGGCAAGTATTGCCATGACCCACAACGACGAAGGCACAGAGCTCTCTCACGCCATCTATGACGTGGGGCAAGCTGTCGCACACTTCAGCGTCCAAGCGACTTCTCAGGGTTTGCTCGTTCACCAAATGGCCGGTTTTGACCCCGAATCTCTCGGCGATGCGTTGGGTCTTGATTCCCATCATCGAGTGGTCACCCTGATGACGATTGGTGTTCTAGGAGATGTCGCAGATCTCCCAGAAAAGCTCCAAGAGCGCGAAGCCTCCCCCCGGGTGCGAAAGCCCCTTTCAGACGTGGTGTTTCGAGGAGCGTCTTACTGAAGCTCCTCTTCAATGAGGCCGGCGAAGCGGAAAACGTCCTCCTCCGTAGTGTCAAACGAACACATCCAGCGCACTTCCCCGCGGGACTGATCCCAGTCGTAGAAGCGGACTTTTTGGCGCAGGCGCTCTGCCACTGCCAAATCAATCATCGCGAAGACGCCGTTGGATTGGGTGGGGTAACTGAACTGCAGTTTCTCGATGGCACCACTGGCAACGCGATCTTCTAACGTTGTGCGAAGCAAAGTGGCCATCAAATTGGCGTGGGTGGCAGCGTTGATCCCGACAGAGTCTTCGCACAACGCCAAAATTTGGGCGCTGACAAAACGCATTTTGCTCGACAATTGCATACTCATCTTGCGCAGATAGGTGAGACCTTCCACCGCATCGGGGTTCAGGACCACAATGGCCTCGGCACCTAAAGCACCATTCTTAGTTGCACCTAGGCTCAGCACATCCACCCCAACCCGGGTGGTGAAATCCGCGAAAGAAAGATTCAGGCTTGCGGCCGCATTCCACAGCCTCGCCCCATCCATATGCAAAAGCATTCCCTGGCTGTGGGTGTACTCAGCGAGGGCCTCGATTTCTTCTGGGGTGTAAACGGTTCCCACTTCGGTGCTTTGGGTGAGCGACACCACCAGCGGTTGCGCTCTATGTTCATCGCCGTAACCGTAGGCCTGCGTGGCAACAATTTCGGGCGTTAGCTTCCCGCCCTGATGAGCCACGGGGTAAAGCTTGAGCCCACTGACCCTTTCGGGAGCGCCACCTTCATCCGTGTGAATGTGGGCGGAGGAGCCGCAGATGACTGCTCCCCACCGTGGCATCATGGAGGTCAGTGCCATCACATTGGCGCCGGTGCCGTTAAACACGGGGAACACTTCCGCTTGGGCCCCGAAGAGTTCTCGAATCTTCGCGCCCAAAGCTTCGGTGTAAAGGTCACCACCGTAAGCCACCTGGTGGCCCTGATTGGCATCCTGGATTGCAGTGAGGACCTCGGGCAGCACACCGGAATAGTTGTCGCTGGCGAACCCTCGCCAATGGGGATCATGCAGTTTCACCTTCTCATTGTCCCACTGTGTGAGGAGGTGATCTGCATAGGCCAGACTGGGACGTTGTGAGCGCTGTCATTGTGGGTTTTGGAATTGTCGCCTTAGTTGTCGCGACCGGCTACGCAGTGGGCCGCATCGGGATTCTCGGTGAGAATGCTCTGGAAGTGCTGACGAAGGCTGCGTTTTTCGTTTTTACCCCTGCACTTTTGTTTGTTGTCCTGGGCGACGCGGACATCAATCAGCTGTTTTCCAACCTGCTCCCGGTTTCCGCACTTGCAGCGGGAGGAACGCTGGTGCTTTTTGTGGTCCTGGCGAAAGTGTTCTGGAAGCGCCACGTCAGTCAGTTGACCGTGGGCGGTCTTGCCTCGTCTTATGTGAATGCCAACAACATTGGACTTCCCTTGGCGGTCTATATTCTCGGTGACTCGGCAGCGGCAGCGCCGGTGCTGTTGCTTCAGCTGATTGTGATGACCCCCATCGCCCTGACAATCTTGGACATCACGACCAGTGGCAGAGCGTCCTTTGGCCGGATCATCTCGCAGCCGGTGCGAAACCCTCTCATCATTGCGTCAGCGTTGGGAGTGGCGGTGTCAGCACTGGAGGTCTCGTTGCCCGACATCGTTCATGAGCCATTTGACTTGCTGGGTCAAGCCGCTGTGCCCACTTTATTATTTGCTCTAGGCCTCTCCCTTGCAAGGGAGAAACTGTGGGATGCCAAGGATCAACGACCAGACATTGTGTTGGCAACGGTTCTCAAGCTCCTGGTGATGCCTGCGATTGCCTGGGTGGCGGGGCACTTCTGGTTCGCTCTTGATCCTCAAGCCCTTTTCACTGTCGTAATCCTCGCAGCGTTACCCACGGCGCAAAACGTTTTTAACTACGCCCAGCGATACTCGGTCGCTATTGCGCTCGCGCGGGATTCTGTGGTGATCACTACCGCGCTCTCCTTGCCGGTGATGATGGTTATCGCGCTGTTTCTTGCCCCTAGCTAGAACACCATCGGGCGGTCGTCGTCCTCGTCGAGGGTTGTATGGAGCTCTACGGAAAGCGGGACATGGTCGCTCGGACTTTCGAGGCTGCGTTCTTCCCGATGAATTTTCGCACCGCCTAGGCGCTCAACACACTCGACCGAGCCGTAAAGAAAATCGATGCGTAGCCCTTGATCTCTTGCAAACTTGCCCTGTTTGTAATCCCAGAATGTGTAACCCTCGGGCACCAAAGGTCTCACCAGGTCGGCGACTTTGGCGGTAGCGGAAAAATGTTCGAGCGCTTCGCGTTCCGGGACAGATGTATGAGTGGTGCCCGGCTGGAGAAACCATGGGTCTCCGACGTCAGAATCCACTGGAGCGACATTGAAGTCTCCTCCCACTAAGTAAGGCAGAGCCTCGGGGCTCGCGAAGTAGTCACCAAACGCGACTCCGAGCGCGCGCAACCACTTGAGTTTGTAAGTGAAGTGAGGGTCCCCTACGCCGCGGCCATTGGGGACGTACACCGAACACACGCGATACCCCTCGACGGTAGCGGAAATGGACCTGGCCTCGAGGGCCTCTTCCGCGGCGGGGTCCTTAGAAAATCCCGGCATTCCGTGAAAACCCTGCTCGATATCTTTGAGGGGAAAACGCGAAGCGATTCCCACACCATTCCACTGATTGAGCCCGAAATGCGCGAGGTCATAGCCGGCCGTTGCGAAGGCTTCTAGAGGGAATTGCTCATCGCG
>Ga0222634_1000658_pt1 | contig 14344 bp, 17 predicted proteins | sample AntAcemetageno50_FD_179807 | JGI IMG/M metagenome (GOLD analysis project Ga0222634, IMG submission 179807) | Saline water microbial communities from Ace Lake, Antarctica - #50 | ecosystem: Environmental > Aquatic > Non-marine Saline and Alkaline > Saline | place: Antarctica: Ace Lake | collected...
TTATTAAATCAAGAGGTCTTTCGGCCGGTTGCATTTGAGTTTATTTTACTGGATGCATTACAAGTTTATTTTCCATAAGTACAAAAGATAAGCTTAAAATGCCAGAATCAAGCATAATTTTAAAGCATCTACAGATAGATGAACCAGACAATAAACTTTTATCAATTCTTTCAGAAGATAAATTATCCCCTCCTCCGTTCAAGCAAAAAACCATCGACTATGAAATAGCCCTAAAAATATTCAGAGAAGATCCGTTATCAAGCTTTGAAAAAGCCAGGTTGAGTGAACTTCGACGAAATGGGGTTCATTCTGAATCTTTGGAGTATAAAAGGTGGCTCTATCAAGATTGTAAATCAAGAAAAATGCACTTTGCACAAGAGAGAGCATTTAAAAATAATTATCGGAAAAAGTATGGTGTAAATCTTGAAGTATTAAAATTTGTAAACTCATTTAAACAAGTTTCACATGATTCCCTATTGAAGATTGGCCTTTCTGAAAAGGAAATACTTCGCTATTCAGAGGGAATCCCTACCGACAACGGAAAATCGTCAGGAAGACAAAAGCTGCTTACAAAAGCAATCCTACCAAATCCTCGTAAAGATATACCCTACTACTACATTACACATAAAGGAGTTGTTTCAGGTAGAAGTTTTTTAAAGGAAATGATGAAAAAGGCAGAAATAAACTCAAGGCCACAACAAAGACAAGATCTTCTTTTTCACGATTTAAAAGTACCTGAATGTGTTCTTGAAACTCAAAAAATGTATGAAAAGAAAGGTTGGAAACTAAAAGAAATCAAAAATGAATCTGCTCAATATTCAGATATTAAAAAAAGTGTTCAAAATGGAGATCGAAAGAACGGCCCCGCCTTTATGGATGCTCAAATGATCTTTACGAAAATTGAGGCAGGAGGCTCGTCAAATTCCCCCTCAAAAGGGAAAATGACTATAGTGGTAGGAGTTGAATACGGAAATTATGTAAATGAAAGAATGGCATCAAAAATCGAAAATAGCATCTACGATGAAGCCCATGTCTTTTCAAATGAACGATACATGAAACAATATCAAAAACAGATTACAACGGCTAGAATTGTGACATTTCATAAAATCTAAAAGAATGACAGTCAAAGTAAAATATATTTAACTAAATATTAAATTTACTAAAAAGAGCTGCTGCCTATCAATATACGCAGCAGCCCAAATAATCTTTGTCCAAATATTGGCACAGGTTAATGATCTGGACATTTCCTATTCACAGAAATGAAATCCATAAACTTCATTTATCTCGAAAAAATGTACTCACAAGGCGAAAGCCCAAATTGTTGTTGCGATTAGACGGAGTGTTGTTGTTGCGATTAGCCGACCGCAAGTTCCTAGCATTGTTGTTCCAGCTGCCGCCACGGATCACACGGTTGGAGCCAGTTCCGATCATTAACCTAAATTATTAAAAATTTTCCTCCTTAAATTCATTGTATTTCCATGAGAGATATGAGCAATAATACTATTGGTTGAATTAATGAAAGTTGCTTCTGATATCTCACCTTTTAGAAATTCCTTCCTTCTTTTTTTTATTTTTCTTTTGGACCTTACCAAATTTTCTCTCTTTAATCGTATCAGGTGAGGAAATATTCTATGCCCTAAAAAGGGAAGTCCCTCTGTAATAGGAGCTATTTTTGTAACCTTTTTCTTCAACTCTAATGATAATTTGTCATGACAATAATCTTCGATTAAGCACAAAATAGTTCTAAGATACTTTTTATCATCATGAAAAATGATAAAATCATCCATGTACCGCAAGTAGCCTTTAACACCATTCTGATCTTTAATAAAATGATCAAGTTCTCCCAAATAAAGATTTGCAAAATGCTGACTTGTTAAATTACCAATTGGAAGCCCTCTCCCTCCAGATACATAAATAGGTTGATGATCTAAAATTAACTCAATTAAATTCATTAGCCTTGGATATTGAGAAAACATTTTTTCTAAAACATTAAACATGACGCGACAATCAATACTTTCAAAGTATTTCTTTATGTCACATTTCAAGAAATAATTATATTTCCTTGATAACTTCTGTGCCTTTTCAATCGCCTTATGTGTTCCTTTATTTTTTCTACAGGCATAAGTATCAAATATAAGCCTTTTCTCTATCTTCCCCCCTATCACATTAATAATGGCATGATGAATAACACGATCTCTAAAGTCTGCACTACATATATTTCTTTCCTTTGGCTCATAGATTTTAAAAGTGCTATAGCGTCGAGGCCTGTAAGTTCCTAGAATTAATTCCTTCCTTAGCAAAATAATTTCTTTTTCAAGATCAAAGTAAAACTTAGCTATTTTATATTTATCTTTTTTCCCTTTATACGCTTTTTTCGCTGCCAATAATAAGTTTTCAAAAGAGGCGATTTCTTCAAATATTTCATCTTCCACTCTGGCCACCCTGTTGCTTTATCCAACCACCAATCATTCGACCTACATTATCTATGGAAGACATGAAATGCTTATATGCCTTAAGGGAAACAAATTTTCTTTCATAGCATATCCGAAATAAAATACGCATCTTTTCAATTTTTAAGTTTACCCTCATTAAAATTTCTTTTTTATTTCTGGCGTAACGTGCTTCAATTAAATCTTCTACAATATCAAGTGCATAATTCTCTACTCTCTGAGAGATCGTAAACCTTGTTTTCTTAGGTAGCTTTTCCATTGTTGGAAAAAGCCAGCTAACAAATTCCATCCATTTTACAAAGACAGGTAATTCTCCATTTTTATCATGCACTTGGCATCTCCTCTTGCTTTGCAGAGATCAAGTCTAATACCTGAGTACCATATTTTTGCATTTTCCCCGGCCCTATCCCATCAATTTGAGAAAGTTGGTTTAAGCTTGCTGGTTTTTTACTGACTATCTCTGCCAGTTGCTTATTTGTAAAAACAATATAGGATGGGACTCCCTCTTTTTTACTCATTTCATATCGCCAGCTTCTCAAAGTATTAAAGATTGGTTCATTGTCAGGTGTTATTAATTCCTTCCAAGACTCATCCTTAGTCTTTTGATTTAATGAGGCTCCATTTTTGATATTGGTTTTAATATCTTTATCTGAGTTGGTATAAGTAATTACGAAAACGAGATACGGTTCATTGTTTCTCTCAACAAGATAATCTTTAATAGAAACCAAATTTTTATTTACTAAAAAATTTATAATTTCTTTGTCATCAAATTTCCCTAGCGAAATACTGAACTCAACAGTAAAGATTTTGAACAACAATCCCCACCTCCTTTTCAAGCATCATCTTACTCTACGTAATATATTAAGTATTTCTATTTTTGCTAAAATATTCTTTCAGAGATTTTGACAAAAGATTGCAGTGATTCAGAGAGGTTACTTTGTGATTAGAGATATTTTTCTTTTTCTCGACTCAGTTTTATTTAATTTTTTCCAAGGTGGTCTCAATTTGCCACCAGATGTTGTTTCAAAAAACTTGTCCCTTGGTTTTGCTGACGCCAAACCCAGGGACAAAATTAAGGGTAAAAGGGTAAAAGTGTTTAGTGTAATGTCCTCACAAGGCGAAAGCCCAAATCGTAGCCGCGATAAGACGGAGTGTAGCCGCGAAAAGCCGACCGCAAGACCCCAGCATTGCTGTACCAGCTGCCGCCACGGATCACACGGTCGGAGCCAGTAGAAGGACCCGCTGGGTCAACAGTAGCCGTTGGTGACTTGCTGTACCAATCGTGCGTCCACTCCCATACGTTTCCATGCATATCATATAAACCTATTGGATTAGCCAACTTTTTAGCAACATCATGAGTTTTTGAACCCGAGTTACTTGAAGACCAAGCATACTTTCCAAGGTCTGAAGAATTATTACCATAAGAGTAAGAAGTTGTTGAGCCTCCACGAGCTGCATATTCCCATTCAGCTTCTGTTGGAAGTCTATATCCGTTACAATCTTGTACCTTTGAAACACTGGCTGAAAAGCCAGGATTTCCGCTACAATTTAAATTTCCTTTTTTATAATCTCCTGAGCAGTTCTCTGGAAGATCATAACAAGCTGAAAGACCTGAAGTTCTTGACGCTTCATTAGCGAAAGCAATCACTGACCACCAACCAACTTGCTCAACTGGTCTATTATCACCTTTAAAATGACTCGGATTTGTTCCAGCAATATCTTTCCACATTTTTTGAGTTACTTCTGTCTTCATCATTTCAAAACTTTTAGAAATTCTTACATCTCTCGGTTTTTCGTCTCCCGTATCTCCTTTAGTACCCATCGTAAAGCTACCAGAATTTACAGTAACAAAATCTCCTAAAACTCTACTTGAATTTACTCCTCCAGATACATTTCCTGGAGTTTGAGGTATTGAAGAGATATTCAAGTATTTTGAAATCTTTTCTCCTAAGTAATTAAGAGTTCTTACATGCTTAATGCTCTCTTTATCATCATTACTTGGGCTTTCAGGAAGTCTTTTAAGCGTTTTATGAACTTCAATAATTGCTTCCGAATAATCTTTAGCATTTTCATCTTGAGAAAGATCCCAGTTCATCATTTCATAAGCCTTATACATAATTCTGTATTGTGCAGAAGCATCAAAGATGTTTTTTGATCCTGCAATAAAGCTTTTTCCAAGCCCTACTCCAAATCTGGCATAATCAACACTCACCACATTATTTCTAGTGCTTGATCTTTTTTGAAACGATAGATCTGATTCGTGGGCATTTAATGCGACAGAAATTGCTCTGGTTAAGATATCAAGTTGATTTTCAACAACTCCTCTTTCAGCAGCATCTGCTTCTTTTTCAAGTTCACTTACCAAAAGAAGACCACGATTAAGTGCAAACCTCATAAGCATTTGGTATTTTTTACTACCTGAACCAGTAATAACGCTTTTAATCTCACTTTCAACAAATTCGACTCTTTCAGTAATAGGCATTCTTTTTGACTCTAAAAGAGTATCTTCTAAAACCTTTCTTGCATTTTGTGCCCAAGGTATGAAGTCTTTAATATCGCCATCTGTCAGTTTTGTAATTGTTCCCTCAGAAAACTCACCAGACTTTAACTCTGCTGGTTGATTAATCTTTGGAAGATTCTGAGTCTGTGCCATCACACTTGCAGAGATTGAAAGTCCAAGACACAATCCAATACTTATTTTTCGGTTAAAGTTATTTTTAGTTATATTTTTCATCGTTATTTTCTCCTAAATATTTTTTTTATCTTTTTCTTAAATAAGTTAGTTTTCCAGAGTTTGCCTCCATTAAGACCATGAAGTCACCTTTTCCAAATAAGCATTCTTTATCAATAAAAAATGCCATCATATTTGTGTTATCTGAAACAGTTAAACCAGTGCTTGTCATTGTACTCTTCAGTGGTAAGTGAATTGAAGGACGAACCTCTCTTAAAACAAAGTCGCCACTGATACTTTCTAAATTCATTGTTAATGCTGATTCATGGTTCTTATCTTGAGAGGAAATAGTTGCAGCACTCTTATTCCCACTTATTTTATAAGTCCCTACATCAGTTGATACAATTCTTGATCTGCCGCTAATATCTTTTAATTTGATTTTCATGCTCTCATTAAATCCAAGAGAGTTATTTGAGTTATTACTTAGGATCTTTATGATATTTTTACTTTTTTCTTTTGTGATCGTAAGGCTTAAACTTGGGTTTGTATTTTCAACACCTACAACTGCGTTTGATAAAACAGTTAAAGGAGTCATTCCATATTTTTTTTCACTAAACTGATCTACTAAATAAGCATGTCCTCTACTTTTATCCTTAACGATAACAGCTAGGAAACTTCCTTCTCTTCCAGGATAATCCTTAACAAATAGTTCTACAGAAACACCTTGACCAGTCTCACCTCTGTATGTACCAGCCTTCAACTCACTAACAGTTTTAGCATGTACCTGTAAGCTCACTGCTATTAAAATTGTAAATAAAAATTTCATGATATTGCCTCCTAATTATTTTAAGTAAAGTTTCATTATCTTTAGTGAGCCTAATCTAACAAAAATGCTGACTAATATGGAGTGTTTTGAAAAAATTACATTAAAATACCGATGACTCGAGTCATCACTCTCTAGTGACAGATGGAAGTGATTTAAACAGTGTTAGATTATAAGCTTCTCTATCCTCAATTAAAGCATCTAACTCACTGATATCACTAATAGATAGTACTTCATAAGGAAAATGTGGTGCAGTTAAAACAAACTGAACTCCATTCTCTCTATAAAAAGATGAATATAATTTTGAAAAAACACCCTTTGCCATCTGTGACTTAAAAACAAGAGGTAGATAGCTAGGAAGATTGGTAAAGAAAACTCTCAGGTTATCAGTAGAAAGCTTTTTTAAAGCTCTCAAGGCATTATCATCTGTATTCATCCTGACCGCTGACTCCATAATGAAGAAGCTGCCATCTTGGTCAAATCCAGAATACTTATTCATAACTCTTGCAATCATAAAGTGATCTGCACTTGCTTTAAAGTTTTTACAGATATTGTGATTAGCCTGGGAAACATCTCGTTTTTGAGAGAGAACAAAGTTAATTGCCTCCACACCTTGTAACCTTTTACCACCCATTGCTTTTGACTTTGTAAGGTCCCAAAAAAGATCATCATTTGAAGCGCACTTACTATTAAGATAATAGAAGTAAAGTAGTGAATGCCCATATTGTTCTTTATTGACATTGAATATATCAAAACTGCCAAATAGAGATGTTGTCGAATAACTAAGGGCCGTTAAAAGATTATCAGAGTTAGTACTGTTATACATTTTCATCTCAAATAATTGTGCAAGTCCCTCTCTGATCCAAACCTCTTCTCCTGGGTTTAAAACATAATGAATGGCATGAAATAATTCATGAGAAAAAAATCTAAGAAAAAATGGCGAACTTAAAAATGTTGGATCAAATGATAAGTGAAGTTCATTCTCTCGATTTTCATACGGTGACGACGGATATTCTACTCCTGGATAAAAAAGTCCGTGGACAGAAGCATTCTTTTCAATGTTTATTATAAGGTTATAATCTTCAAGTTTGCTGGTAATTTCTTTTGGAACAAATCTACCTAAATCATTCTCAAAATAATCTTTTAAATTGCTTATAAACTCACTCGTTCCAGTTTCTGTAAATGAAAGTGTGGCACTATTATTTAGTCGTAAAATAAAGTCTGAGCTTTTATATAAAATCTTATAACTAGCATTTCCAAAGGCACTAGATACCGTCAGAACATATATAAATGAAAGAATAGACATAAGTTTCATACAATTACTTCTTTAACCTTTATTATCTCAAACTGGATCTAACTATAGCATCAAACCAAGTGATGACTAAGGTCATCACTATTTAATTGTAAAAAATACATTTTTATACTTTACTGTCATCACTTGGGTTATAAACTGGGCACACCAAAACAAACGAAACAACGACGAATGGTTATGAATATGGAAAATAAAAAAACAAACGAAAATCAAAAAGAAATCAGCAAGAAGTTTGAACTTCCAAAATCACAAAAGAAAAATAGTGAAACCGTTGTCAAACTTCAGGATAAGCCAAAAGCCTTCCATTATATAGACTACAGAGAATATCTTCGTGATGCTTATAACTATAAAAAGTCTATTAACTCTTCTTACTCTGAAAGTGCCTTTATACAGGCTGCAGGATTTGGAAAGAGTTCAAGAGGATACTTTGGGCTTATTATTAAAGGAAAAAGAAATCTCACTACAAAAACCATTTACGGTTTTTCCAAAGCTCTCAGACTGGGCCCTAAAGAGACCATGTATCTTGAAAACATGGTCTACTTTAATCAGGCCAAAGCAGAAGAAGAAAAAATCTTTTTCTTTGAGCGTATGAAAGTTTCGGCCCAAGGTGAAAAAGGTGAAGCTTTTGAGGTACTTCAAAGTCAATATAGATATATCTCTAATTGGTACTTAGTAGCATTAAGAGAGCTTGTTAATCTTGAAGGTTTTAAAGAAGATCCCTCTTGGATAGTCAAAAAAATGAGAGGCCAAGTAACAAAAGGTGAAGCTGCTCAAGGAATAGAGGATCTTATTAATATTGGGCTTTTGACTCGCGACCAAAAAGGAAAACTAGTTCAATCAGAGCCAATCGTAACTTTCAGTGACTCGAAACATAATTTTAAAAATGTAACAAATCTTCACTTGCAATTTATTGAAAGAGCAAAAGAGTTACTTGTCAGTGATCCTTATGAGAAAAGGTCAGCAAGACTAACGACTCTTTCTTGCAAAAAAGAAGATTTTGAGTCTATTCGCTCTGACATGCAAGAGTTTTCAAGAATGCTGTTAAATAAATACGTTGTTAGCGAATCTGATGAAGATACTAAAGACAGCGGCATCATAAATAAAAGTGCTGATAGAGCTGATGTAGTACTTCAACTTGGAATGCAATTATTTCACTTAACAGAATAAGGATAACAATATGAAAAAGAAATTTAAAAAAATAGTATTTAATTTTATCAACGCAACGAAATTAATAATTCTAGCAACTAACGTATAAATATGAAGGAGCAAAAAATGAAAAAAACAATTATAAGCATATTCGCTCTAGCACTAGCTAGCTCAAGTTATGCCCAAAATGTTTCAACACAGAGTACATCATTAGACATTAACAGCATCTTAAAGCAAGGTGTAAATACTTCAAGTGTGCCCACAACAACATCAAATCATACTTTTGGTAATAAATTTATCAATTCAGAAGTTGAAAAAACAGTTAATCAAAGTGTCGATATAAATGCCATTATGAACTCTAATACATTAGCTCTAGCTGACAGAGGTGGCAGTGATATTGGTGGTGGAAACTTATACTCATCAATAATTGCTTGGTGTGATAGTAGCTCAATTATTCTTGAAGAAGCTAAAGAAGAAGCTCTTGAACTTTGGGGCTATAGTAATGATAAAGTAGGAGCAATTAAATCATTCTATTTTGGACTTATTGCTGCTTTAAGATCGATCCCAGCTGGAGGAATTAATTTTAATAATTCTATCACTTATAAAGCAATTTCCAGAGGAATTGGGTTATCACAAGTTTTAGGTGTTCCGGCCATAATCAAAGGACAAGGTAGACAGACAAGCGATAAAGACCTTGATGAAATAATTTCCTTTTTAAACTTTTACTATGATTTAGTAGAAAGGATTTCTCAAAATCTAGATAAGAGGCTTTATGCTCCATTTTATGTAAGAAGCGTTTGCACTGATTGTACTGGAATTCCAGATATCAATACTCTCGACTTAGAAAGAGAGTTAGTAAAATATACGACTTCCCAAATCGCTGAATGGAGAACACATTTTATTAAGTCTAGATCGACTTCAGAGGGTTATTATCCAACAATTAGTGTTGTAAAAACTTTAAATGGGCTTGCTTATTTATCTGTAGAGTCAGCAAATGACCTTGAAATGAGTCTGTTTAACAAAGTTTATGCTTGTCAGGCAAAAAAACTGAGAAGACTTGCTGTTAAAGTTCAACACTTTGTAACTGGAAGAATGAATGACTCTTTAGATGCCATCAAGCTGAACAAGTTTACAATAAAAATTGATGAAATTATTAAAGATATCAAAGATAGGGATTGTTTCTAGCACAAACAGTCCCAAATAAAAAAGGGCCACTTCTAGCACAAGTGACCCTTAAGTAAACTAAAAATAACGTATAAATAATTACCCGGAGGTAAAATCATGAAACAAAAAATTATCCTTATTGTGATAGGTACCATACTCAACCTATCTTCAACTTTTGCACAAACTGCTACTCAAAGCTATTACTACGCTCAAGATGTGCAAAATTTACAGACTCCATCAGAAAACCAGACAACTGTTATGCCTGGAGTTAACCCAATATCTGCTTGGTGCAATGATCGATTATTCATTTTAAAACAGGCTAAAATGGCTGCTTCAAACCATGTATTTAGAGGAGACTATATCAGCGCTGCCAATACTCTGATCCAAGGCTTAATTCAAGCCCAATCAGGTGGTTACGGATACAATCCTCCTATGACTCAAAAACTTATTTCTAGAGGGGTTACAATTGGTAATAAACTCAAACAAGAATTAAGTCGTGATCTTAATGGAATGAAAGGAACAACACTATTATTAGAAAACTACTATAATCTGATCGAATATGTTGCAAACTACGTTGACGCACCATACTATATTCCGGGACACTGTGGTTACTGTAATCATCATAATACTGCTGATTTTGAAAATGCCCTTATTGAAATGGCATCGGAACAATTAAAATTAGTAAACGATGCTCTTCTAGTTCCTGGAACAGTCATTCCGATGGGACCGTCTAATCTATTCTTAAATACAGCAGAAATGATTACGTATTTTGCCAGTTTTGATGTTAGAAGTTCTCTTTTTGCAAACTACTACGCATGTCAAATTCGTGAATTAGACTTTCTTCACAGCCAATTAGTAGCTTTTAACTCTACAACTCAAAACGAGTATTCCAAACAACAAATGATCTATACTTCCTACCATACACTTGAAAGTGTAGTCTCTTCTCTCTCTCCCCAAAATAGATGCTACTGAGTTTAGCAATTATCCCGACGGAAAACCGTCGGGATATCATATAGCCGCATTTTACTAAATATATTACGTACTTAATTAATTACGAATCAACCAAAATGATTTCGTGGACGAAAAAACTATCAATAACAAACTTAAAAGCGTAGGAGGAAGACTTAGAAAAATAAGGATGGATAAAGGTTGGACTCTTGAAGAGACGGAAGATCATGGTTGGCATGACTGGAAATATCTTCAAAAAATAGAATCTGGCCGTAATACAACCATATCAACTCTAATCAAACTTGCAGACTTGTATTCTATTAAACTTTTTGATTTGTTTAAAAACTTATGAATCTTCGTTTCGTTTTATTTGTTTAAAAGTAATAAAATATTAAATTCAATCACCTCTTAGCTTGTTCTTTATTGAACGACTAAAACTCTTCAAATGTTTTTTACAAACCCCATCGAACTTGTAAAAACCACCTATTGTCGATACTCCAAAAATACCTTGCCTCCATCCCCACTCTTTATCATTCTGGACTCCATTCACTTCATTCAGGCCAATGGTAAAAGAACTATCTCTCAAATTAAAACAACCCACATAAAAATAAATTAGTCGTTTGTTAGTACGAGCTACATACCACTGACAAATCCCTGATTTTACTTTTTTTCCTGCTGCTTGAACCTCCCCAAATAAGTGGACTCTAAGTTAAGCGTGTTATAATCGTTTAATAAGGAGTCATCAGATGACAAAAAGAAACAAGTATTCCCCAGAGTTTAAAACAGAGGCCATAAACATGGTTCTAAATGAAGGAAAATCAATCGACGAAATTGGAAATTCCTTAGGTGTTCACCCAACTTCAATTAGAGCTTGGATTTTAAAATATAAAGAAAATGGAACTCAAGGCTTCACTGGAAATGGTAATCAAACTCCAGCTGAAAAAGAAATTACAAGGCTACTAAAAGAGAATAAAGAACTAAAGCAGGAAAGAGATATATTAAAAAAAGCCACGGCATATTTCGCGAAGGAAATCTTGTGAAATATAAATTTATTGATGTTCAGCGAAGTTTGTACTCAATTGGGCTTCTATGCCGTGTTCTAGAGATTTCTAAGAGTAGTTACTATAAATGGGTTGGCAATAATCGCTCAAGTAAGAAGGACGAATATCGAGCTCTGGTTGGAAAAATTGAGAAAATACATAGTGACAGCCGAAAGACATATGGAAGTCCCAGGATATTTCAAAAATTGAAAAAAGCGGGAGAAAATATTTCAAAAAATACAGTTGCAAAACTTATGAATGAAAATAATATCATGGCCAAGACTAAAAAGAAGTTCAAGGTAACGACAGATTCCAAACATAATTTAAATGTTTCACCGAACTTGCTTGCTAGAAACTTTAATCCAGAGAATGTAAATCAGGCCTGGTGTGGAGATATAACTTATATAAATACTAATGAAGGATGGTTATTTCTTGCAACAGTTATTGATCTTTATTCTAGAAAAATTATTGGCTGGTCAATGAATAAAAGAATGAAAAAATCACTTGTCGTGGATGCAATGGAAATGGCGCTCAGACAGCGAAAAACGGCTGCTGGCCTGATCTTTCATTCTGATCGTGGATCTCAATATTGCAGTAATGAATTTAGAAAAATATTAAGGAGAAATAATATTAAGCAAAGTATGAGTCGTAAAGGAAACTGTTGGGACAATGCTGTTGCTGAGAGTTTTTTCAGTACATTGAAGAAAGATTTAGTATTTCATGAAGAATTTGAAACAAGAAATGAAGCCAAGAGAAAAATATTTGAATATATTGAAGTCTTTTACAACAGAGAAAGAATTCATTCAGTACTAGACTTTAAAAGTCCAATTGAGTATGAACTAAATGTAGCTTAACTTAGTGTCCACTTTTCGTGGGGAAGTCCAGCTTCCCTCAAAACTCCCATCATAATATCCTCAATTTTCTCACCTATAAACATTTCTTCTACTAAGTAAGCAAGTTCATTCTCAGGTAACTTTTTTCCGATTTTAAACTTTTTAATATCTTGAATTCTCTTTTTCAGCTCAAAAAAACCAATTTCTTTTTCTAGTTTTACTAGTACTTCCATTAATTTTCTCCTTTTATTCTCTCAATTCCAATTCTGTAATTATTCAATATTTCCATCTGTTCATTTAAAGACTTACCATCCATTTCTTTTAAATATCTTTTATCCAACGCAACTTTTTCATCCCCTGTCTGATTTCTATTAAAGTATTTCCTTTTATTTTTGTGAATTTGTCCCTTAGTCTTTGGCCAAATCCCCCCTTCTAAAAATCTCGAATCTCCCTCTTTCCATGTTGAAGGATCGTTCGTTTTGGCATTAGCTGAGTACACAATATCGTTTACCAATTCATTCAATCGCTTTGTTCTAAATCCCCCTGGAACAAGAGCAATTATTCCCTTTTCTTCCCATAAGTTTTCTCGAAAAGGTAAAGTAACCACCATTTCACAACCTTTTACTGAATCGTCTTTAAAGGAATCTAAAAAACAACGCTTTCCATTAACTTTAAAAACTTTATCAGGAACAGCTATATTTATATTGTATTCACTTATAAAACCACCCCAAGTAAATGCTCTTAAAACCAATAAATCTCCCAATATTTTTTTTTTATCTGTTAAAGATAGCTCTGGCCTTTTGGAGTAATAGGCCGTTTTTAATTTATATATTTTGGGAGCTAATTTTTTATCTGTGTACGAAAAAGATTCAAAAAACTCTGGATTTTGTCTCAATAAATTTTTAAATGAATCTCTCTCCGAACTACTTTTAGCGACAAACCCAACATAAAAGACACCCCTTGAACACAACGCTATCTTATCCATTCTTTTTTTAACTGTGTCTGTCGAAGACTCTTTCTGCTTCTTTCTCATTCAAACATTATACCATAAATAACCCTATATTTAACCCTATATATTCACTATAAAATTCAAGGAGTTAGATTGTTTTCAATCGTCCTCCCCCCATCAAGCGGAGCTTCATTAGGGGGTGGACGTTCGCCACTACTTCATAAAAATGGCCATAAAATCAACGACTTAAAAGGCGAGAAAATTACCATTGTTAAAGTATTGAAATAACAGGATTAAAACGAAGGAATATCGTTTAGAATGTTCTTTTGTTTCTTAATAATAAGATGCTCAAATGCCTTGGGAACAATTGCACTATTTAAAATATGAATAAATTCACGTTGAGAAAGTTTCTCTCTTCGAGAAATTTTTAAAATTAATTCACTATCGCTTAGAATTAATCCTTTAGTTTGCTTAGTGCATAGAAGATTATCAAACCTTTTGAGATTCTTAGGAATACCGATACTACTGAGCGAGACAAGACCAGTAAGACCGCAGTTTAGATCAATTGAAAGATTTGGCTTGTAACTATATTTTTGAAATTCTTCTTTCTCGGCCATAAAAGAATTTATGACAGTCATATCTAGGATAGATTGATAACTTCTTGACGTTGATGCTTTGATTTTACTTTCAAAAAATCGAAGCCCCTCTCTAGTCATTAAACAAAGCTTGTGATCTCTTGAGCTACTTGTAGGCGAAAAAAAATAATTGCCTTTCTTACCCCAACTAGTAACCCATTGTTTAAAAGCTTGCCTCTTATTTCCGGCAGGCATCATCGTAAAGCAAAAAGCTCCATTGATTTGAGATAATTCTTTTAATAGTTCTTTATATTTGATCTTCCCCCGAAAAAACGGACACTGCTTTAAGCAACAAGACGGTTTATTTGTTCAGCATAATCTACAGGGCTCAAATATCCAAGCGAAGAATGAAGCCTTTCTTGGTTGTACCAGT
>Ga0222634_1000666_pt1 | contig 14217 bp, 14 predicted proteins | sample AntAcemetageno50_FD_179807 | JGI IMG/M metagenome (GOLD analysis project Ga0222634, IMG submission 179807) | Saline water microbial communities from Ace Lake, Antarctica - #50 | ecosystem: Environmental > Aquatic > Non-marine Saline and Alkaline > Saline | place: Antarctica: Ace Lake | collected...
CCATATGTGAATGAATTGGTATCCCACCACACTTGCTGGTCTATTACTTTAGACCCATCGGAGTCACTTGTGGGTCTAGCTGCTACCCCTGCGTCTATTGTTTTCGCTAATACTAGCTCTTCCATCTCCAAGAAGAGGGGTATGGCATAGGCGTTAGTCACATCGTTCATTACACTGTAACTTCGCATCACGCAGTTTATATAAGTTTCTCGCATAGTTAGCACGTGTATTACTGTGCCTTTCTGTACTAGAGTTCGTATCTGCCTAAAGGCTTCTTGCACCTTCTCTAGGTCTCCATCGGGCATTATAAATGTGTCGTACGCTACTCGCCCGTACAGTTGTGCTCCTGATAACGAACCAGAGCCACCTGCTGCTGTTACAAGGTGGTCAAACGCTACTTCATAAGATTGCCTTGGAGTCCACGTGGGGTTACTCACACTATTTACAACTGCCTCTAATCTGATATTGGCGTTCTCTCGTATCGTGTGTTCACTTATTAAGAACCCTGCGGAAACAGGGTATTTAGTAACTGTATTTTGCCCGCTATGTGATTCTGTCCTCACTGCATCAAAAGCAAGGACAGCCCATTTATTTGAGCCTCGCTTTCCTGTTTCCCATATAATGAGACACTCGTTTAACTTTGCCATTTCATGCCTCTATTTCTTGGGTTGTTTTATTTCGTTGTCTGATGTTTTTCCAGAGGAAGGGAACATGCAGGATATAGTGCTTTGCCAATCACTACCGTGGGTATCCCCTTTGTGAATTATCTTCTTCACCATGTAGTACTGGAACACCGCGTATTTCCATATATCATCTGTGAAGTACACTGTCTCTCCAAGATGAGTGTAGTCTATTAGACCTTTCAGGTCTCCTACGTCTATCAGCAAACCTGGAATCAATGTAGCATCTAGGTTATGTGGTATCTGTATTGTAGCCATTCCAGTTAGTGGGGTTCCTCGTATTTTTAGAGGGCTTATTTTCAAAGATTTGCCTGCTATTAGCACGTTAAACTCGCTGGAGTCTTTGGCACTGTCTGCTAGCAGGGGGTATATTGCTATCCCGTTTGCCCTAGTGCCCCAATTAAAGTGGAACTCTTCAGCAACTTCGTCTAAGGCTTTTATCAACCCTTTCTCACCGTTGGTGTAAGTGTGAGCTATGACAGGCTTTTCCATTATCGCCACAGGGGCTGAGTCAAAATTTATATTGGCAGCCTCGTAGCCCGCACCTTCATCGCCAACGCATAATCGGAGTATAACATCTTTCACTTTCATTGGAGTACTTTTACTGTCTGGGGTACTAAACGTTGTGAAATCTTGTATTAATAAGTTACTTCCAGAGGCTATTACGTAGAGGAAGGTTATGTTTTCAGGTAGTTTCTTTAGGCTAGCTGAGTTCATAACAAACCCGTCTATTACTAAAGGTGGCTTCCCTTTGTCGTCCAGTTCGTCTTCGTAGCCTGCAAATAATTTTATGCGAACTTTTTCCAGTTGCCTGTTGTTCTTTCCATCACCACTACTTATTGATTCAATGTCTGATCTTGTTAATGCTTTTATTTGGTCTATGGCTAGGTTATAAATTTGCACTCTAGCCATTGCTAAGCCTTGGGCTAACCCGACTTCTAGTTCAAAAGAGATTCTATGTTCTACTGTAGTAAATATAGGCTCTTTGTCACTGAAATTACTGGCTTCTAGCCTTATTACTCGTTTGTACATAGAACCTCCTTTATCTTAGTGGTCAGTCCCAACGGCTGCTGGGTTTTTGTTCTTAGCGTCTTCTACTATTGCCGCTAAGTCTCCTTTCGCCTCTACGGTTACTTTAACTTCTTGTAGTGCAGCGGCATAGCCACCGAACCCGTGTGCCGGATAAAATGGTAGCGCTGTCTTCGTACTCTTTCTTTTGTCTTCCTTTAGGTCGTCTGCATTAAATGTAGGTAGACCTCCTGACTTAGTTGTCAGCATGTAGTCCGGCATTGACCTTGCGCCACCTTCGACTCCTGGGGTACGTGCCTTCGGGTCACTTGTTATAAACTCATATATGCTTGTAGCGGCATCCGCTGTTTTCTGAACACCGCCTGCCATTAACTCTAATGCCACTTGTTGAGTTACAGCCGCTGCGGTGTTTATACCTTTCTCAGCTGAGCTAGAACCTTTCTCTGTTGCTAGTGCAGCAGTCAAGCCTGTCTTCTTTGCTATAGCAGCCCACTCCATTTCGTCGTAGCCACGGTTCTCACCTGCTTTCCTCATCTTCTGCATGAGGGCAGTGGCTTCACCTTTCTTTCCTCTGTAGCCGTAGACGTCGTCTGCACTTAACAATCCTAGGGAGCCTTGAACTATATTTACCATTCCTCCCATCTGTCCCATTCGCATACCGCCAGAGGCTTCTGCTAATGTTTGTAGGTTGCTAGTAGCTCTTTCGTCACTCATATTGAATGCACTTCTTAGCTCTGATCTCTCTTCTAAGTACAGGCTGTCTGACATGCCTGAAGAACTAGCTCCGTAAGCTTTAGTTAGGAAACTATCGTTCATGCTCTTGCCGACATCAACTGCTGCGCTAGCTACTGTGGCAGCTACGTTGAGCCCTCTGGCAAATTTACCGCCCATTGCTAGTTTGGAATGTGTTAGTTGTGATGCTGACATTCCACCTTTATTGCTAGCTATGTAGTCGTACCATCCCTTATCCTTAGGTCCACCACCGCCACCTTTTCTACCACCACCGCCTTTCCCAAGGCTGTAACCAGTTGTAGCAGTATCTAAACCGTGCTTCTCAGCTAGGATTTCAAAAGATTCTACATTGCCTTTAGCAACTGCCTCAGCTAATATCTTTTTGTCCCCTTCGTTCAGGTTGGAAATCTTACTTGCATTGCCAGCAACAGCCGACCAGACAGGCTTCATACGGTTTATTAGCTCGTCATCTCTTTCATAATTTCTTACGTCAAAGTCACTTGCTACTCCTTCCGGAGTTAATGAGGCAGGTAAGTTAGTATTTGCTCCACGAGCTATCTGCACTAGATCCCCTGAAGAGGCTCCAGTCATCATCATCTGATGTTGCATTTGCATATAGTTCTTTTGCAGCTCTTTCATGTCACTGCCTGTGGCGTTCTTTGTGTCTATAACACGCCCTTGCCGTGACTTGACTTCTACAATTTTATTTGCACTACTCACCATAGCATCCGGTGTTGAGGATTGTCCAGGGTACAGGCGATTTGTGATCAAACCCACGTCAAAGGCAGAAGACTCGTAATTCTTTCTGTAGTAATTTAATGCTACATCTTCTAATTTGTCTCCTGATCTAGTAAAGGCATTATCTATATTGCCACTGCTATCAATACCAAGGTTCGCTTTTAGTATTGCTGAAGCTGGTCCTGAAGTATCACTAGGGGCTTCGCCATGCATCTTGGCTAGCATTGAGGATGGTGCACGTGCAGCTCTTTCTTTCATCCAAGCCGCGTTCACTTCCTCATCCATAGTCCCATCAGATCTTTTACCATCGCCACCCATCAATCTCAAGTGTGGATTTTTCTTCAGCCACTCTGTTTGAGCCTGTTGTGGGGTCTGGTTGCTTATCCCTTTTTGGAAGACCTTCCAACCATCTCTAAGACTGGGTTGGGTGTTCCCATCGCTAAAGTTGCTTGGCTCCATCAACGGGGCTGACAACGAAGCTGCGTATAACGCTTCTGCCTCCAGTTGGAGAGTTGTTTCATCTTTAACTACTTTCATATTAGAGTTCCTTCCATCTCGGGCTTTCTGCAAACCATGTTTGATTGCTGTAGCCCTCGCTTCATTCTTTTTGGTTAATTCCCCACCCATCGCGGCATTGATTGCTGCGGACTGAGCTATGCTTTCCTGACCCATTGCAGCAAGGACAGAGGTACCCTGATGTTTTAGGACACCTATTCTTTTGTCAATAGCAGTGTTTAAGTCCGCTCCTGGATTTATGGTAGCTTGTACACTAGCCCTAAAAGTTTTGTCACTATCTAGCCCATCTCGTAAAACTGTCCTTACCCTAATAGCGTTCATTGGATCTTGTAAGTCAACTGCGTTTAATCCTAAGATTCCTAACCCTGCATTTAATGCTTCAACAGGGTTTCTAGTAGTTCTGAACTCGTATAACTGGTCTCTTGCAGCCTCTTGGCTTAGAACCATGTTAGATGGATCCATTCCTGCCGCTGCCAGTTCATCAGCTATGTACTTAGGCTCTTTGTATAGAGGGTTAAAGGTACTCTCTAAGCCTCGCTCGTTCCTAAAGCTTGTAGTATTTTTTACTTCCTTAATATACTGGTTTACTAGAGGTCTGGTTTCTTTCGAGACCATCGGGTTTGTTAATATATTCCTTGTAGATTTCTCGACATGGGGGTACATCTCGCCCATTGAAGGTAGAGTGACACTCCATGGGTCTGGCACTTCGCCAATTTTAAGTCCTGATGCTACTGTAGCGTAATCCGCTAACTTGCGTGGCATCATCTTTGCTAGACCTGTTACTATCCTATCTTTAGCTTGTGCTCTTGCGTCACCTTCTATCTCTTTTGGGAGGTAAAGACTAGCCAAGCCTCTGAAAGCCTTCATAGTAGTTTCAGCGTGCAGGTTAAACTTTTGTGGATGTGCCATGCTCACGTCAAGTTTGTCTGGAGATAGTACATCCTGCTTTGAGGATTGCATTGACCTTGTTCTAGCACCCATTACATCCAGCATCTTCTCCATCGGAGTCTTTGACTTCACTAGTTCGTGATAGTCTTGGTCTGCTCTGTCAAACTTCCTTGATATAAGGTCGTAACTTGTTTGGGCTAAACCTGGGTGTTCCCTTCTATGTCCAGCACTAACTTCTGTTGCTACTTTGCTTAAATCTAAAGTTCCACCAATAGCGTACTTACTCATGTAAGCTAATTTTTCCGCAGGGTTAGTACTGCTGTGGAAAGAGGCTGCGCTAACTGATGTTATATCAGGATTTGTTATAGCCTCTTTAGCTGATTGTATAAATGCTTGTGCAACATTTGGTCCTGCTTGGTTTATAAACCCTGCGAGCACTTGCTCTGGAGTTGTATATTCTTGTGCAGTCTCTATCACACTCTTCTCATATTGGAACGGATTGTCTTCATCGCTCAATATGGTATCTAATAATGTTGATTGGAACGCTGTGTTGAAATTTTGTTTCTTTCCGTAGGGTGTACTAGAGTATTTTGTTGGGGTTGACGTCACCATCTTCTGGTAATCTTTGTGCCCTTTATCAAAATAGTGTGTTGCTTTTCTAGTGGTTGTAGCCCCTGTGGTTACGTATTTTGTACTCTGCCCTTTAGGCAAGTACGCTCTCCTAACTCTCGCTGCCTTAGGTGGTACTTCGTTGAAACTTCCTAGGGAACTTACTGTTCTATTCTTTTTTATTCTACCTTCGGGATTAGTACTGTAGCCAGCACCTTTCCCTAGTGTAAGTTTACCCTTGTCAGTAGCCATGTGTAGTCCTATGTTTTTGTATCTTCCGCCATTTGGCTTCTGAAATCTAATATCTCATGCATCACGTGGACGTCATATAAACTATATGTACCGTCTTGCAATTCGTTTAGGTGGCATAGACGTGGCTCCTGTAGTAACGGTCTCATCAAATAAAAATCTATTTCAGGGTATTCTTCTGATATAGACTTAGGTTTGACTGTTAAGGGGTCGTCGTCGTCGTCGGTGTGGTCTCGATTGGTTGTGGGCTTAACGTTTGCCCTTGCTCGAAAAAATCTTTGTACTGTACCTCGCATACAAACGAGAATATCTTGAATACGTACAGTAGTTCACCGTTATATTCTTTGTTGAATGTTGCAAGAGTGACTTCGTGTCCATCTATTCTTGCAGCACAATTGAAATCTTTAATTAAGTCCATTGTCTTCTTTGGGTCGTTACTTAACAAAATTACTATGTCACCCATATGGAAGTCTCCATCAACAAATGGGGCGAAATTTGCCCCAAATATTGATAAAGCTTTGCCAAGGTTCTCTAGAGACTTTGAAGCAGCCCACTGTTTTACATACACAGGCTTATCGTCGATTTCCCTGTGGTGGTCAGTGCACGCCATTTGCTTCTCCTATTTAAACACCAACGTCTGATGTTTGTCCACGGATAATCCATAACTGTTCGAACTCTAAGAGCCAAGTGTTAGTAGATAGTCCTGTTCCTCTAGTTACACCAGGTTGCATAGTAATAAAACCATTAACACCTGTCACAACTGTTTTTCCCATCTTGTCCACGATAGCGGCTTGTATGGGTATAAAAGTATCGCTGTTTCCAGAGGTACCAGCTTCATGAGTAAGCAATGCTAGTGACTGTAGTAATGCGTTACTATCAGAGGTCTGCAGTAAGTCAAATGTCATTGCACCTGACTTGTCTGCTGATGTGATAGAAATCATTTTACCACGAGCATCCATTACTTTGCCGTGTTGAGGAGCTGATCTTCCTGCGGAAATGATAGCCGAGCTATCTGCGAATCCTTCCATAGTGAGTCCGTCGATTATTAAATCGACGCTATAAAAACTATATTGTTTCATGTACCTTCCTTACCCGTTGAAGTCGCCAGTGATGATTACTTTTTGAATCGCGCCAGCACCTGCTGCTTCGAAGCTCATACCACGATATAATCTCGCATTCTTGTCTGCTGTAGAAGCATCTGATACTGGTACAATCGTAATGATATAACCGAGAGGCATATATACTCCAAGTAAGTTATTACCTGGGGCAATTAAGCCGTTAGTAACACCTTGTCTTAGGGCGCCTTCTACTGCTTGACGAATTACACTTACACCTGCATCGGTATAAGGGATCTTTGTTGTGCTTTGGAACAGGACATTAAAGACATCAGTCTCAATTCTGTTCTTTAGCCAGTCTGTGCCGTGGATGCTGTCAAACCATTTGCCACTTGCTAATCTAGAGTCCGAGTACATATTTGAACCTGCGATTACAACAAACGCGTTCCCACTTTTCCCTTCAAGGATAGTCTTTTCTGCTGTAGTCATACTTTCAACTGTAATAGTTGGTCCTTGCTTCAGGTTCAAAGTGATGGTAGTATTAGTACCTTCAAAGTTCACGATAAATGCTCTGCCTGCTACTGAGGAAGAAGGGTATTCTACTCCAGTTGAGCTATAGCTAGATAAGGTTCTATCTAATGTCATAGCTTGCAAGGCTGTAATGATGTCAGTTGTACCGTTCGTGATACAAACAGGGTCGTTAGATGTGTTGAAGAACATCTTCTGGCTTGCTTCCACCCATGTTGCGACAGCTATTGTGAGTACCGCATCGTCTCGCCATTTCTTATTAAGTACAACGCCATAAAATGAATCATCATCCGCGTTGATTGCAGCTAGGGCTTCTGCAGGAGTTTCGATAGCCACTCCGTTGAAGATAGATGCGCCTACGGATAATGCTAAGGCGGCTACTGTGCCACCTACGTCCGCTGTTGGGAAGAGTAGTATTGAAGTTGCACCTGTTGTACTAGAGGTAATTACAAATGTTCCTGCAACTAAATCGTAAGTACACACTGCTCCGGATAGAGCAGTATCAACTACTGTAGCACAGGCTGCTAAATCAGCGGCTGAGCTGAAGTCTAAAGCTGCTAGTACTTCTGGGGTTCCATCTACAGAGATAGTAAAACCACCAGCTGTGATAAGTTTGATATCTGCTAAGATTGAGTGGGCATTGCCCCCTGTTAACTCAGCAGCAGTAGCAGCTGGTGAGGCTAAGCCTACACTGTATTCTGAAGCATTCTGTGCGAAGAAGGGTAGAGCCGCGTTGTACGCTTCTGTACCTATCGCCCAATCTACTTCAACCTCTGCTAAAGTCGCGTATTTACGGCTTCTAGCTTTTAGAGGCATTGTTGGGGATATTTCATCCGTCAACATTAATAACTGACCAAAGCCTTTTAGGGCAACAGCACTCGCTGCTAACGTTAGATTAACGTTTACAACATGTGAAATAGGGATAGTCATATTCTTTCCTTTTAATTAAATCATTAAGGTACGTTAGCTATTATGCTTACGTCGTCCACCGAGCCTGTAACTTCTGCTATGCTGATGATCTGTTCTTCGTGTTGATATTGTCGTCTCAGCATACAAGAGACTAAAACGCCATCTCTTATTTCCCAATTAGTCTCTAATTTCAGTGTGTCATTAGTTGTACTTGAGTGGTCTAGTATTGCCAAGTCTTCTCTTACCATGAAGTCTCTTATATCCTGTCTGTAAAAACTCGATATGAATTTAGATTGTTCTTCTGCGCCTTCAGTGAAGAGCACTTGAAATACTACTATCCTAACGCCTGTTGTTGTCGTTACACATTTGTTATTTATAGTTGAGATTTCTAGCTTATCAAAGCCTGGGTTCTCTTCAGAGAGCTTTTTAACACTTGCAAAGGGTGGCGTAGGTTTTGGAGCATTTAATTGAGTCGGATAAGTATATCTATTCTTTCTCAATGCCAAGTCTACGAACGCCATCATTTTGGTGGTATCTGGGTCTGCATTATTACTATTGCTTTCGCTACTCATAATCAGCCCCTTTAAATGTTTGTAGTGTTATACCTACATTAGTCCAAAAGCCTGCAGCTCTAAAGTTACCTTTCCTACTCATCTTATAATCTATTCCATCGTAAGATATTACGTCTTTAAGATCTAACTGAGTCTGAGAAGTAAATTTCATTGAGGCAGGTACTCTTTCTCCAGTTTGGTCTGGCTGTAGATTCTCACCGTGTGTTCCGGTTTGTCTCTCGCCAATAGGGATAGGAGTGGCTATGATATCTATAGGTGATTTGTAACCACCACCATCATTCCACTGGTTATCCTCGTCCCAATACCCTTGTATAAATCTATGTAGGATTACTGTTGTTGTAGTCTGGCTTCCGAATGCTTGGCTCATGTTTATCATTAGGTAGCACCCGTAATCCTTGCGCCAGCAAATGATTGTCTACGCCATTTGACGTATTGCTGACCATATGTAGTAGATGAGTAGGGGTCTAAGTTGTCTCTAAGATCTCTAGACACAGCGAATTCGACCATAACGTCATCTACTTCTTTTGTTCTGATAGGTTGTAATGGTGTATCATCACCAGTTAAATAACTTTTTCGTACGGCAACAAAGTGTGAAATCAAGTTTGCTTGTGCTACATCGTAGTTATCTGCCCATCTTGTTTCGTCAATTCCCATTTCTATCTGGGAGTCTCCAAAGTATAAATCAAATACTGCTTCTTCTGTAGCTGCAAATTGCGGGAATCTTATTCCCCATTGATCGTATGTTACCATTTTACTCAGCCTATAACTTTCTCGAATGTCTCGATTAGGTGCGTTTCGTCTTTGGGTTTAAATTCAGTCCCTAGAGCTTCTGTAATCGCTTTAACCATTTGTTTCTGGGTGTGCTTTGGCTTTGGCTTTTCAGTAATCTCAATGTGACCTTCTTTCACCATCTCCCGGTAAACGTAAATCTTCTTTCTTTCCCCTGTAGCTACTTTCTTAATCAGCATTAGAGGCTTGTTGTCTGAACCCATCAGATTCAAATGTTCCTCTTCCTCTGAGATAATGTCAGTAGGCACGTATCCTTGAACATCCCAAGCTTGATACCAATCAGCATCGTCAATCTCAGCTTCAGCCTTTTCACCAATGTGGATTGTCTTTAGTCTGGGTAGCTCTAGTTTCTTCGCTGCTGTGCCGTCTACTCTTTCGTAGTCCACCATAGTTTCAGCATTAGTTCGGATGATTATTCGTAGTGGGGTCTTTGTGTGATTGCGTAAACGCATTTGGATTCTCTCCTAGTTTTAAATTTGATGGGCAGACTGCTTAATCTGCCTATCGAGTGATATTAGATACCGAAGTAGATATCCATTGCACGTGGATAAGTAACTTCCACACCTGCGTAACGACCACGACCTGGCACTTCATATACTAGACCATGTAACTGGACTGGCAAGAACTGTAAAGGTAGAGTCTCACGAATACGAACTGTCTCGTTTCCTTCAGGAGTTTTATGGTTAGCGATTACAAACACATCGTCTGTAATAGTAGTACCGGCATCACCAGCAGTTTCAGCTGCAACTGTTTCCAAGATATTTAATACTTTAACTTTGGATTTATCAGTGATAAACTCATTGTTCTGTAAGAAATAGTTTAGGATAGTTGTATCAGATACGTTGCTACGTGGAGTGGACCGTATGTAATTCCACTGAGCTACAGGCAACCATAACTCTTCTGGACGGTGAATCTTCTTGGTACCTGCAAACATGTTTGAGCATGCTTGATTGAGGTCAGCAAGGATTTCGTCAGGCGTTTTCGTAGACCATTGTGGGTTAGTGCTAACACCATTCGCTACTACTGTACGTGCTACGTTGTTTGCTGGAGAGAAGAAACCATTAAGGTTACTTGCTTCGTCACCAAACCATGATGTCTGATTAAGGAACTCTTCATAGCCACGACGTGCTGCCATAGCTTTACGAGCTTCAAGAGGCATACCACTCATTTGAGCAGCTGCTACTTCATCGATATCGTAATCGTAAGCAACACCAACAGATACAACTCCGATTGAATATTCCTTACCAGAGATATCAGACTTAGGTAAGTCAGTAGCTCTTGCATTGATAACTTGTGCCTTGCCGATACGATCGTAAGAGCGGTAAGTCAATGTAGTTGCCCCAGCACCACCATATGTATTGGTAGTAAAGCACTCACGCGCTTCAAGGTCAGGGTATAGTATATCGTAGGTAGTCGCTTCAATAGCTTCCAACTGTCTTTGAAAGAATAAACCATCTGAGTCAGTCATTGCTGTTTTTGATGCGTCTACTAAGCGAGCGATGTCTGCACGTAATTCAACTTCTTGTTCTACGCCATTTTCATCTGTAAATTTTACTTTCCGTAACATAATATTTATTGCTCCCTTATACTGCGGCTGAAGTGATTCGAACTAATCCGATCTCACCAACGCTGTTAGTTCTATCCCAAACAACGTTAGTCGTTTCGAGAGTTACGTTTGCAACGGCTGCGCCTTGGAATGCGCCCGTAGCTGCGTTGATAAAGGCTTTCACGCCTTGTACAGCGGAACCTGCAGTAACTAGTACATGTATAAATCCTTCGCGTAGTACACCCATTGTTTCAAAACCAGAATAAGCTATTGCGCCTGTTCCTGGAAGCGTACTCATTGTACGGTTGATTGAACGGATTGAGATACCATCGATGAAAGCAGTGTTAGTACCTGCGCCACCTGGAGTTGCTGCATTACCCAAGCCAGCGATTCGCTGAGATGGGTCTGAAGCAAGTTGTAATACTTCTACTGCTAAGCCAAAGCCTACGTCAGCACCTGCTGTTCCGTCTGCTTTTGTGTTTGCATATGAGTGTCGCACTGAGTTAGTGTATGAGATGCCGTAAAGCATTCCTACAATTTCATCGCGAGTGTATAAAGTATAGCTAGTCTGAGCTGGCATAATTATTCATTTCCCTTTAGAGATTTATTGTTTCGGGCTATCATATTCTTGCGAGCCTTAACGTCTGCTGATTGCTTCACTTCTACTTTGCCGTCATGTTTCGCATGATCTACCAAAGCTGCTGCAATACTATTTCCATCGTCCTCTAACCCGTCCTCTAGGAGAACATCAAAACGTGCATTAATATACGCGTCTGACTTGTCATTAAAGTCTTTTCCTAAGCTATCTTTCAGAATTAAAAGTTTAGCTTCTTTCTCTGACATGTTTACCAGATCAGTGTCTATCAATGTTGCTGCACTTGTTAAGAATGCAACTCTACTTGCTACTAGTGTGGCGATACTTGCATCACTAGTCTTATCATTTAAAGTAGCTATTTCTGCATCTTTAGTTATAATTGTTTCAGCAGCAGTGTCCAACTTCGCTTGCATAGTATCTACAAATGCTTGGTCAAATACTTTTACTTCTACTTTCTTTGCTTCTTTCTTTTTAGCTTCGTCAGCGATAGCTGCAGATGCTGCACGTCCAGAACTAACGATAGCAATGTGGTTTGCTCGGATTTCAGTCTTCTCAGCGTCCCAATCACTTTCTGCGTCTGCCATTACTAGCATACAAGTGTGACCAGAAGAGAGTTGTTGTTTCCCTGTTTCCACTGCGTCTATCGCATCGATATCCGTTAGAACAATTGTTCCAGACAGATGTTCCCCATCAGCGTCTTGGAATGGTATACCTTCTAGATGACCCATCTGCAGTTCTTTCGAGTTCTCTACAGTTACGTTTTCTTTCGGATGTCCTATTGTTATAGGCGTTGAGCGATAAGACTCTATTGCTTCTTTGTCGTACAAGGCAGCAGCGGAAGTCATTATCTTGACAATAGAATCGGGTTCTCTGTCTGCAAATAATGCACCACACTCTCTTGCGCGGTATTCCATAATACCAACTTTTGCTATTGTAGCTGGTGCTATCATCTGACCTGAATCTTTAAACTTGCGCTTGGTAGGCAACTCTAAAAGAAAGTCATTTAACATCACTGTTTCAGCTTCGTCACGAAAGGTTACTTTATTCCCTAATGCTTTACTTTGCATTCGAATCTCCGTTCGGCTTTGGTTCTGGTGGTGGAGTAGGAGCCGCGCCCTTTAAATCCACACCCTTATAAGTTTGTCTACTTTCTATAATTTGTCGGGCTTCTTCCGGACTTATAATAAATGAATCAACTATTATCTGTAAAGACTCTGATTGAGTTTTCTCTCTTTCTGCTTTCTGAGTTGAGGACTCGGGGAATATTGAATTCCATTCGTACTCCCAAGGAGCTATCCCGTAATGGGCTTGTGCTATAGTATCTAGCACTTCTACTCTTGGATCAAATTGCGCAACCTGTTGACCTTTTAAGAAGTCTACATAGTTGTTTAAGTCCGATTCTCCAGTCGCGTTCATACCATCTGGGCTTGCAGATAGGAATCGTGTTGCTGGTATTCCACATGCTGCTGCTACTACCCTGAGGTATTCCCAAATTAAATCTTTCACACCTGCTAGAGACATCGTCTTCGTGTCATACGATTCCGTGTTGTCTAACAATATGATATTATGGTTTGATTTCATTTGTTTCATCATTCTGAAACGTTTCATTATGATAGCTTCACCAGCAGGGTTTGTCAGAATGTTCTGTAACCCTTCTACCGTAACTACGTCTGCGTTTGCTTCCATAGTCAGTGCTGCTGCTGATTGTGCAGCTGTATGGAAGTTATCCATAGTGTTAAACAGTGGGATCAATGTGGAATCTGAGTACCATTGGTTACGCCAATGCTCATATCTAGGTAGTTCAGTTGCTTCGAATCGTAGTATTCTACTTGCATGAATTCGTTGTGTACTACCACCTAAGATGTACTGCTCTGGGTTCCCGTAGTTGGGACTCATAGGGTTGTAATCTACTTCACCAACAGGGAATAGCCTTGTTCTGTCTATAACTTGTAATGATCTAATGCAGTTTGGCTTTAGACGTTTCAAATTTAATGGTTTGTTTATTGCACCAGTTCCTTTAAGATCTAGTAGTATGCAGGAAGTCCCGTAGACTCTAGCCCACTTATAAGCCTCTCTAACTTTTCCACGGAGTTGCAGCTCTTTGTCAGCTTTCACCCCTTCTGGGGTACTAATCATTCGCCATTCTCTTGTCATATCTTGTGGTAAAATATTACAAACTTTCTGGGCTATCCAATCTTCTCTGTATCTTGCAGTCAACTCAGGGTGGTCGGCATTTCTACCAGAGTTAGTCCACTTATTATGAGCGGTCTTGTCTCCTTCAGTGCCTAATCCCGTTACTAGATTTTCTAATCCGTCTTTGAACCCTTGTGCCGTTGCAATTTCTTTGGTAAATTCTTCTGTTCGGGCTTTGTAGGATTTGTATTTCTTCATCTAAAAATCTCCTAACGTTTACTTGACCACCCACTTGGTTTCTCAATGTGGAATCCATCTATTGTGTTGATCTCAAGTTCAATCTTATTACTTACAGCTTCTACTGTAGCAAGTATTCTTCCAGTATCGCTTTCTACGATTGCCAACTGGTGGTTCCCTTCGGAACGTTTATCTAGTCTTGTTTTAATACTCATTGTTATATCTCTATACCCAATTCTCATAGTTAGCGCCCGCTGTCTCAAGTCCGACTACTACTGCATCTGATACATTGTCAACGAAGTCGTCGTTTCCTGTACCACTGCCTAGCCCTGTCATTCCCATAACTTCTCGCTGTATATGCGCTTTATGTTTGTGTTCTTCTGGCATCAGAATTCTTTCTTGCGCCCAATAA